>ERZ650918.1006-NODE-1006-length-27203-cov-8.008730_pt1 | contig 27203 bp, 19 predicted proteins | sample MGYA00514758_ERZ650918 | MGnify/ENA metagenome assembly ERZ650918 | reverse complement strand
CGATATTATTTGTTATAGCTGTGCAATTGACACAACATATAGTTAGTTTCGCAATCACTTTAATTTTTTATGTAATGAGTATCAAAATAATTTTATCATATAAGAATTAACTACAATACTTAAAATATTAGTAACAGTTGCTTTAATAAATAGAAATCAATATGTATATTTCCATTATAAATAAATATTAATTTATAATAATTATATTGCAAATTCTTCACTCAGGATACTTTTTTCTTTCATAAAGCATTTATGAAATATACCGTTATCTTTTTCAATTTACAATTTTATTTTCAGAGATTTAAAAAGCTGATAAACCTATGGCTACGCTATATTCCTATACAACATAGTCCATAACTCTATCAGCTTTTTGTTTCTAAAAAATCATCAACTTATTCTTTTTTATAAATATTTCTTAAGTATCTCCACTTTATCAAGCTGCTCCCATGGAAGATTTAGCTCATTGCGTCCAAAGTGACCGTAAGCTGCCGTCTGTTTGTAGATAGGTCTTCTAAGGTCAAGCATCTTGATTATTCCTGCCGGACGAAGGTCAAAGTTTTCTCTTATTATCTCAACAAGTTTCTCATCTGAGAGTTTTCCTGTTCCAAATGTGTCAACCATTATTGATGTAGGCTGTGCGACACCGATGGCATATGAAAGCTGTATCTCGCACTTATCGGCAAGTCCTGCTGCCACAATATTTTTCGCAACATAACGCGCTGCATATGCTGCCGAACGGTCAACCTTTGTGCAGTCCTTTCCTGAGAATGCACCGCCGCCGTGACGGGCATATCCGCCGTATGTGTCTACGATTATCTTACGGCCTGTAAGTCCGCTGTCTCCGTTTGGTCCACCTATAACAAAACGACCTGTTGGATTTATAAAATACTTTGTATTTTCATCTGTAAGTTCCTGTGGAACTACAGGGTCAATAACATATTTACGGATGTCCTCATGTATCTGTTCCTGCGAAACCTCAGCAGCGTGCTGTGATGAGATAACTATCGCATTTACATGAACAGGTCTGCCATTCTCGTCATATTCAACAGTAACCTGACTCTTACCGTCAGCACGAAGATAAGGAAGTGTTCCGTCTTTGCGGACCTCCGTAAGTTTCTTTGTAAGTTTGTGTGCAAGTGCGATAGGATAAGGCATATATTCGTCTGTTTCGTTTGTTGCATAACCAAACATCATACCCTGGTCGCCTGCACCGATTGCCTCAAGTTCCTCGTCCGTCATCTGATTTTCTTTTGCTTCAAGTGCCTTGTCAACACCCATTGCAATATCTGCTGACTGTGAGTCGAGAAGAACATTTACCTTACAGGTATCACAGTTAAAACCTTTCTCATCAGAGTCATATCCGATTTCTCTTATTGTCTCTCTTGCAATCTTTTCATAGTCAACTTTTGCCTTAGTCGTAATCTCACCCATGATAAGCACATAATCTGTCGTGATAGCTGTCTCGCAAGCAACACGGCTCATGGGATCCTGCTCCATAAGTGCGTCAAGTATCGCATCCGAAATATTGTCGCTTATCTTGTCAGGATGTCCTTCTGTTACTGATTCAGATGTAAATAATCTTTTCTCCATCGTATCCTCTTTTCTGCACTGCTCTGTACCTTTCAGTCCGTATCAGGCAGTGCAAAGATACGGCTGTACTCTTATCTTGAGGAAAAAGCGACATATCACTGTATAGGGTAAAAATGGCAAAACCAGCGTTTTGCCCTGGCATCACACTACATTAAGAGCATTTTCCTATGCATCAAAAAAAGTCCACCGATACAACTCGATGGACTTGATATATCTCAACTCCTCTTATTGTTCGATTTCTCGCTTAGATTGGCACCTTCCTGTATGGGGTTGCCGTGGTTTCACAGAGCCTTCACTCTCCGCCACTCGGAATAAGAGTATTTATTTTTATACAAACATGATTATTATACATCATTTATCTGATAAAATCAAGGAATAAAATTGTACATAAATAATGAAATTATTTGTATTATTTTTGTGTATCTTTTTGATTTTTTCTTTGAAATGTGTTATAATCAATAAATATAATTTTCACTTATAAATGAATACATATTTAGTTTTTAGGAGGTTTTTATGCGAAAAAAACTATTTTCAAGAAATAACTTAGTTAAAGTTTCAGCCATAAGTCTTACTTGTGCTTTGGTATTCATCCCGGTTAGCAGCCACATAAACTCATTGTCTACCGTTCATGCAGACAACAGCGTTTCTATAAGTTCTGTTGATACATCGGACAGTAATAAACAGACAGCAGATAACGATGAACAATCTGATGAAAAAACTGCTGACACTGACAACAGTTCAGATAATACAGTTTCAAACACAACAGGCAATAAGGCAGACAGTGATAAGCCGATTTCAGGCAAAAATACTTCACAGTCTAAGAAAACAACCATAAAAAAGACTAATACTTCAACCGCTTCCACTAAAAAAGGAAGCAGTAAAAAAAATACCCAATCAAAAAAGAATAAAAACAAAAATCAGGAGCCAAAACATTACAAACCAATAATAGGCAAGACTGTAACTGTCACAATGAAACATCTTCAGAAAAAATTAAATAAAATTTCTTCTGAGCTTCAGACTGCACAGAGCAAGGCTTCACGCACGAAACGCGTAATATCATCAAAGAAAAAACAGTTATCTTCAATAAACACACTTAAAGACAATGCCATTGAAGAAACCAACTGTGTAACTGTTTCAGATGTTTTTGAACCATCACAGTCGTTAAAATCATATGCTAAACAATATGACTCATCACTTAGCATATATCTCAACCAGAATGTTTCATCAAAAACGGCAAAAACATCTTCCGATGATAATACCGTATTACCTGATTTTGAAAAAATTTCCGGACTTATGGATACTGTATCTATAAAAAAGAATATTAAACATTCAAAAAAAGCTATTAAGTCATCAATAAACAAAAATACTACAAAAGTAAAAAATATGCAGAAAAAAATCAAAGATACGAAAAAAGTCAAAAATACAGTTTCAAAATATGTTATTGTTTCAATAAACTCTAATAACATATTTGAACCGTCAAATGTAAGTACAAAAACCTTAAAGAATGCACTTGAGGGAACTAATCTTAAAGAACTTGCACCTGCATTTGTCAAGGCTGAGAAAAAATATGGCATAAACGCCATTGCCATGACTTCAATATCAGCCCTTGAATCAGGCTGGGGCAAAAGCAAGCGTGCCGTAAAAGACAACAATCTCACCGGTCTCGGTGTCTACAGTGATTCAGCAAAAGGAATAAATGCCGACACCAAAGAAAAAAATATCCTTATGACAGCCGAAAGACTTGCAACACATTACAGTAAACCCGGTCAGACCTTTTATCATGGAACAGGTTTTGACGGAGTAAATAAAAAATACTCGGCATCAAAGACATGGGGATGGAAATGCGAAAACATTGCATTCCGTATTATGAACAAGATAGCAAATCCGGGAATTGAGTCACTAGGATGATTATATTTATGGTAAATAAAAAATAAATAAAAAGAACGAAACAGGCATAAAAAGAAGCAAAAAAGATATACTTGTAATAGCTGATTTAATGTGTTATAATTGAGTCAGCAAAAAAGTGATATAAGTGTTTACGATAACACCAAAACAAAACCTCATAAGGTGCGAACTTATGAGGTTTTTTCTTGTTTTGTTAAAGCAGTTAAGTGTTAAAAGTATATATTTCACATTTTCCTAAAACTTTTCGGCAATTTCACCTTTTTACAACTCTTGAAAACATTCTTTCCTATCTTCTTCACGGCTTTTCCTCCGCTTACTTTCTTAAGTTTGGTACAGTTCCTGAAAGCATCCTTTCCAATAGTCTTTACATACTTTCCTATCTTTACAGAAGTTGTCTTCTTATTGTTTTAAAAGCCTTATCTCCGATTGCCGTTACTTTAAGTGTATATCCGTTTATCTTAATGCTGTCTGCTATCACAAGGCTTTTCTTACTGCCCTTTACTCCTGCAGCCTTAACAGTCCCTTTCTTTGCATCAGATTTAGTTACAGTGTATTTTATTCCCTTATACACCACCTTTTTATTTTTCTTAGGCACTGCTCTTTTAGCCGGCTTTGCCGTTGGCTCTACTGTTGGTGCTTTTGTCGGTGCATCTGTCGGTTTTACCGTAGGTCTTACAGTCGGTTTGACGGTATGTGTCTCCGTAGGCTTCACTGTTGGTGTTGCAGGAACATCCGTTGATATTACAACGGGTGTATTTACAGGTGCCGGGATAGCTGATGGAACAATTACCGGTATCAAAATGCACTTCCGATAATGCTGAAAACTCAGCTACAAGCTGCATAAAGCATTTCGCGGATAAATCCCGGAACCCTCTTAAATGTATCTACGGCTATGTCTTCAGATACATTTTCACCTGCTAATTTTCCATTATCAGTAAGAACCGGAAATTTATCCGCCACTTTATCATCATCAGATGTTTCTAAATGCCCGCTATACTCGATGGTATCTGTAATAATATTGGCATTGCTTTCTCTCGTGCATAACTGCTCGCCTGATAGCAAAGGCTAAGATACTTCGGAAATGGCATATTCTCCGTCTTGTGTTCGTTCGTGTACAAATCCTCCAGTTTGAACATTTCCGTTAGAAATTCATCTACCCTCTGATGCACGAAGCCTTTCATTTTGTTCAATCCCATAAGCATCGTGTACATTTCTATATCGTTCTCGTATATGTACTCCATTAGTATCTTTGCATACTGACCTTCCTCGCTTATTATCTCCGCTTCCGTCGGAAATCCCAAAACTTCTTCTTCGGACGGCATTTCCCCCAGATATTCTTCCTCTGTCATGTTGTCCGCTAACATTATTAGTTCTTTCCTTTCCTCTTCCGTTATTTGTTCCTTCTCCAACTTGTCCAACAGTTGATCTAACCTTATCACTCTTCCTGTCATAAATATTGCTCCTTTCCTTTTTATATTCTTCAAAATAATTTCTTAATCGAAAAATAACATTATTTGATAATAGGCTTATTGCTGCTCCTGCATCTGCCAAAAATTGAGCATAATCTTTGGCAGCAATGCTATAATAGATTTTTTCTATTTTTTCCGGTAGTATGTAAGAATCATTATATCTGTTCATTATAACAAACATACTACACTCAAAAACAAACTCAGCCATATCATCATTTTTAAATAAATTTACTTTCCTACCTAAAATTGTATCACAAACATATGTTCGAGTCAAGTTTTTTATGCTTTCCCATATGTTCAACTTATACTTATATTCCTTATTATAATAAGACAGTATCTGTTTTATAAATAAATGCTGATAGATAAAAGCAGGCATAAAAAAAATCAAAAACATATATTTCTATGTTGCCTGCCAAGAAAGCACCCAAAGAATAGATTATGCCACGGCGAAAATAATTCAGCACCACAACCACCTTGCCTTATATCCCCATTTTGTGTATATTATTACTAACAATACCTTATGTATCATTGCTATTTAGCCAAAAATCAGTAATACACTACATAGTTAATTGCGAAACTCTAGGCAGGCTATATTTTTTTGTGCAACTTTACATATCATAAGCAAGGTGCTTCTGACACCGTCGGTACTTAAGTTGCGTCTTTTGCAGCTTTATGTACCGATACGAGTGTCGGGCAGCGAGAGCGTGCCTTGTGTTGATATTGTATATGTTACACAAAAATTCACAACCTATAACGAGTTTCGCAATCACCTAAATACACTACATTGTGTGAGGAGAAATATGAAAATACTAAAAAAACTTATATGGGTCGCTCTTGCGATAGAGATAATCGTGCTTTTAGTCGTGGTTATCAATTCAAATGTTGACAATATGACCCTGTCAAAAGGCGAGATTTATGATTTTAATACCGGATGGACCATCACCAGACAAAACGGTTCTTCCCAAAAGATTAAGTCACTTCCATACAGTGAAAAGTCAAAAGCCGGCGAGAAAATAATACTCAGCAATACCATTCCAAAAAAATACCGTGGTATGACTATGTCCTTTTTGTCCGCTGATAAACAGTTCCGTGTTACGATAGACGGCAGACAGGTTTATGAATTTGGTGTCAACGACTCAAGGCCTTTCGGCAAGACTCCGGGTAGTGTCACAAATTTTATCGACATTCCCGAAAATCTTACAGAAGGAAAAATTGAGATTGAAATGACCTCGCCGTACGACAACTATGCCTCTAACATTACAGGCATTACCATCTCGAAACGAGATACTTCTATATTAAATCTCCTTAAATCAAACCTTGGCAATTTTGCTATGTGCATCATAATACTTGCCTGCGGCATTACGCTTTTTATGCTCGCTTTTATTCAGGCATTTTCAAGACAGACAAGAGACGGTATAAGTTACCTTGGCTTTATGTGTATTTTCGGTACGATTTACTTCTCAATAGAAACAAAATCACTGAATGTTTTCTATGGAAACCAGACGCTTTACTCAAATCTTGTGTTCCTCGTACTTATGCTCTGGCCTGTCTTTATGCAGATGTACTACATTAACAATCTTGAGGAAAAATTCCAGAAAATTTTCTATATATTACTTTTTCTTACTCTGACAAATGTAGTATGCCAGCTTACATTACAGATTCTTGGAGTATTTGATTTTATGAATATGGCTTTTGTATCACATATTCTTATATTTATATCAGGTATGGCAATACTCTTTTCACTTGTCTGCACGCTACGAAAAGGTAAAGATAAATTATTCGCATTGGAATTTCTCGGAATTTTAGCCTTTATAGGTGGCAGTGCTGCAGACCTTATCCGTACATATACTATCCATATCGGTGATTTTGGCAAATACAGCCGCTTTGGAATGACTATCTTCTCTCTCCTTATGGTATTTGTACATATATTAAAAGTCATCCGAGGTTACAGTGCGAGCATTGCCGAAAATGCCCGTCATATGCAGATGGAAGTTCAGGTAATTGAGGAGAAAAATCAGGAACTTACTATCGCAAATGAGGAAGCCGAAAAAGCTAAGGCTGAGGCAATAGCCGCCGCCAAAGCAAAAAGCGTATTTCTTGCCAATATGTCGCATGAAATACGAACTCCTATCAATGCTATTCTCGGAATGGACACGATGATACTTCGTGAAAGCGATGATAAAGATATTCTCGAATATGCCGGAAATATCCAGTCTGCAAGCCAGACACTTTTATCACTTATAAACGATATTCTTGATTTTTCAAAAATAGAAACAGGCAAACTTGAACTTGTTCAAGGGGACTATGCACTTTCCTCTCTTATAAACGATGTTTATCATATGCTTCTCGGCAAGGCGAAAGAAAAAGGACTTGCATTTAATGTCGATAGTGACAAAAATCTCCCTGCCAAACTGTACGGTGACGAGGTACGCATACGACAAATACTCGTAAACATATTAAACAATGCAATAAAATATACTGAGAAAGGCTCTGTCACATTAAAGGTCGGTATGTCTGAGCAACAAAATGCCGATGCCATAAACAATAATAAAGAAACGAAAACAAATGACTGTACAGAAAACAATAATACTTCTGATATTGAAAATGAAACTATGCCTTATCATGATAATATTAGTGATACAGATAATAAAACTATACATAACAATAATAATGTTACCAGATTACAGCCTGCAAAAAATATAATAATAACTTTCACTATATCAGATACAGGCATTGGCATTAAGCCTGAAAACATCTCACACCTTTTCGACTCATTTTCACGATTTGATGAGAACAAAAACAAACATATAGAGGGAACGGGACTTGGTCTTGCCATCACAAAACAGCTAACAAAACTTATGAACGGCAAGATAAATGTCACAAGCAAATACGGTGAGGGCTCTGTTTTTGAAGTAAGTATTCCTCAGAAAGTTGTTTCCGATTTAAAGATAGGCGATATTTCAGAAAAATACAATACAGCACCTGATAAAAAGAAGATGAAAGCTTCATTTACCGCACCTGATGCTAAAGTTCTTGTCGTTGACGATGTAAAAATGAATATCAATGTGTTTAAGGCACTCCTTAAACGAACTAAAATATCGGTTGACTCTGCAATGTCAGGTCCTGAGGCACTTGAAATGATTAAGGACAATAAATATGATATTATTTTCTTAGACCACATGATGCCTGATATGGATGGTATCGAAACTTACAAACATATGAAAGAACTTGAAGAAAATCCTAACAAAGATACAACAGTTATCATGCTCACCGCCAATGCCATAATGGGAGCAAAAGAAGAATATCTCGGCATCGGATTTAGTGACTATCTGAGTAAGCCGGTGCAGGCGGCAAAACTCGAAGCTATGATACTCAAATATCTTCCTGAGGCACTTGTCACAAAGCCTGATATTTCATAATGTAACATAAAACAATGATAGTGTGATAAATACTGCATCGACAATATTTTGTCACAAGGCTCGTACATTAAGCAGCCACTACAAAACAGAAAATAACAATTTGTTTCTTAGCAAAATAAGTTGATTTTATGTGGTTAAAAACTTAAGATGCACAAATGTGTACAGAAATGGAGATAGCATGAAACAAAACAGCAGATTTGAAAAAAAACTTTATACAACATGGGGACAAAATATTGATAAGAACAATGTTTTAACAGAGTACCCAAGACCTCTTTTAAAGCGTGACGCTGACAGCTATGTAAATTTAAACGGTATATGGAAGTATGCTTTCACGGCTTCTAATAAAAGACCGGTGCGTTTTGGCTGTGATATTCTCGTTCCTTTTTCACCCGAAGCACCTCTTTCAGGTGTCAACAGACAGCTTAAACCTAACGAATATCTCTGGTACGAACGAATAGTTACATTTGATATAAACAGGTTGTCAGACAATTCACGATTTATAATTCATTTTGGAGCAGTCGACCAGATATGCAGCGTATATGTAAACGGAATAAAAGTCTGTTCCCACTCAGGTGGCTATCTCCCATTTGATACTGATATAACCGATATTTTAAAAAGCACTGCCACAAAAACTTCATTCCGACTGACCGTGCGTGTGAAAGATTTCTCTGACACTTCATATCACGCAAGAGGTAAGCAGTCACTTAACCCAAAGGGAATGTTTTATACTGCACAGAGCGGTATATGGCAGACTGTATGGCTCGAATATGTACCGGAAATATATATCAAAAAGATTATAGCAAAACCAGATTTTGATACAAAGGTACTGCGTATTAAAGTTGTCACAAACTCCGACAATACAGAAAACAATTTTTATTATATATCAGAAGCAGAAAAAAAACATGATAACTGTCAGATTAACAAAAACGATACTAAAATTTCAGGTGGCAAATCAACCATTCACAGAAACAGATTAACAAAAACAAATGAAATCAAAGTCTGTATCAACAATCCTGATATTTATATAGACATACCTGACGATAAAACACAAGCTGACAGTACCCACGATGAATTATATAAAGACAGCCCTTACGCACCATTTACATATTACGGCATAAGTGACACTTTTATTGAAATCCCACTTGACAAACTCGATATTAAAGCATGGACTCCCGACACCCCATACCTTTACACTTTTTCAGTAAATTTGGGAAAAGATTATGTACAAAGCTATTTCGCACTCCGTACTTTTACGATAGAAAAAGATGCCAATGATATTCCCCGCATCTGTCTTAACCACAGACCAATCTTCCAAAAAGGTGTTTTAGATCAGGGTTACTGGCCTGACGGACTTTATACTTCTCCATGTGACAACGCACTTATATATGATATTAAGACCATGAAATCTCTCGGTTTCAATATGCTCAGAAAACATATTAAGATAGAAAATGACCGCTGGTACTACCACTGTGACCGTCTCGGCATGATAGTCTGGCAGGATATGGTTAATAGCGGCAGCAGGTACAAATCATGGTTTGTGACCTATCTCGCCACTTTTATGAGCCTTTTTGATATTTCCTGCAGCGATAAATTTAATCATCTTTTTGCAAGAACTTCAAAAAAAGGCAGAAAAGAATTTATAAAAGAAACTATGCAGACGATTGACACGCTCTCAAATCATCCTTCAATCGCAACATGGGTGATATTCAATGAGGGCTGGGGACAGTTTGAGACAAACAAAATCACAAAACTTGTAAGAAAAGCCGACAATTCAAGGTTTATAGACCAGGCAAGCGGATGGTTTGACCAGGGCGGCGGTGACATAAAAAGCATACACAATTACTTTTTCCCTCTCCGTCTTTTCAAGAAAGAAAACCGTGCTTATGCACTTACCGAGTACGGCGGCTATACGCAGATAATAAAGCAACATAATACCACCAATAAATGTTACGGTTATGGTGACTGTAAAAATTCTAAAGAATTAAAAAGACGCTATAAGAAAAGAGAGAAAGAAATTTCCTCTCTTATCCCACATGGGCTTTGTGCAAGTATATATACCCAGCTTTCCGATGTCGAAAACGAATTAAACGGAATCCTGACTTACGACAGAGTGGTAAACAAATTTTAATCCGTTAAATTTTCACACTATCAATCTCGGTACAAAATCAAGATAATCAGACGAGACAAGACTATATTTTATCCCGTCGTGCTCACCTGTTATACTGTAATCAAACCTGTCTTTTCCGTGAAGATGCGAATAAACTACCTGCCTTACACCAAACTCCCGTGCCAGCTCAGTAAATACACCCTCTTTTTCATGTTTATTTGTCGGAGGATAATGGAGAAACATGATAAAATCGTTATAATCCGCTTCTTTTGCGGCTTCATACGATTTTATCAATCTCTTTCTCTCATTCTTAAACCTTTTTTCTATCTTATCCTCTGCCAGATAACAATACTCATCCGTCGAAAAACCTTTAGAACCAATAAGTGCATATTTCCTTCCACTCAAAACATCTTCATATTCATAGAAATTGTCCTGTAGAAATAAAAGTTTCCCTGCAAAAAGTTCATTCAGGCTGTCCGTCCTGCTTGTCTTGTTCCAAAATCTGTCATGATTTCCACGAAGAAGAATTTTTCTTCCCGGAAGTGCCGCTATAAACTCAAGGTCTTTCATGCTGTCATCTAGTTTCCTGCCCCATGAATGGTCACCTGTGACAACCACTGTATCATTTTCATTTATTATATTACACCAATTTCTCTTTATCTTCTCTGCGTGGTCTTTCCACTCATCACCAAACATCTCCATCGATTTTCCCGACTGGAAACCAAGATGTAAATCCCCTATTGCATACAGTGACATACCCTCTCCTCCTTCGTACTTATTTTCATCACCCGTTAGTATTTGTTATATTTGTGCAATCGACACAACATATAATTAATTTTGCAATCACCTATACTCTTTATCTTTTTTATCTGCATCATCATCTGCTTTGTCCACACTATCATCTGTTTTATCTGTTTCATCTGCACTGTCATGTAACTCATCAGCCTGTTTGATTGCTTCCTTATCCTTGTCATCCTCAATCTGTCTTTTCGTCTCCTGTGCTTTCTTGTCCTCTGCGATAGCACGAAGTATATTTCCTATATCCTCCGGTGAAAACATCCCGATTGCCTTGCCGAGTTCACCTATGTTCTTACGGTTTACTCTGAGTGTTCCACCTTTCGCTAACGGAATTATTATCACCTCTGACGGGTCGCTCATGTCACCGAGAGTTATTGAATTGTCCTGCAGATTACAATTAAAGCATACACCATTATAAATAATATTTACACCGTCGCCAAGTGCAAAATATTCATTTTTGTTATTTTTTAATAATTCCTGCTCCTGTTTTTTCTCCTGTATATTCTCGCTGTTTATCTTCTCGGCGACAAATGTCTGACCCATCTGCATAAGTTTGGATATATCATCAAGCCACATTGACCTGTTTTCCTCACGCTCTTTATCTGCCCTCTCAAGATTATCCTTGCCATCCTGAACAGCAATCTCCTTGTAGACCTCCAAAACATCGTCTATCTTTGCAAGATAATCTTTCCATTCCTTTTCATCCATAGTTTTATCAGGCTCCGCCTGCGATGAAGCCGAAACATATGCCATATCATTTCTTCCACTAAATAAATTCTCTAATCCTACCATACTAATCCCTCTTTTCTTTTTATTACAAAAAATATGCGCCACAATACACTAACCATGTATTGTGACGCATTCCCTTGCTGATAAATATATCGGCATACTATTCTATTTCTTTACCATACTTTAAAAAACGAGCCATCTCATTTTTTATTTGCTGGTTCTACATTTACATTTCTGCCTTTTATCTTTGCGTGCTTCATCGCCTCAATTACATCTGCTGCATACTCTCTCGGCACTTCGACAAATGTATATTTATCATACATATCTATTGCTCCGACAAGGTTTCCCTGCATTCCGGATTCGCCTGCGATTGCACCTAAAATATCACCTATCCTGACACGGTCTTTCTTTCCTATATTTACGAAAAGTCGTACCATTCCTGGCTCTGCCCCAGTATCTCCAAATTCTTCACCTAAATTATTGTCAAGCACTGCATCTCCCATTTCCATAGAAAGGAGTGCTGCTGCCACCTCGATTGCCGAGTAATCACTGTCCTCAAGATGCTCCTCAAGAATATCTATCATCTTTCCGAGATTGTCCTGCTCGATTATTCCGCTTATCTTTTCAAGCACCTTTTCGACCTTTATATCCGTAATGTCATTTACTGACGGTATCGGCTGGCGTTTTATCTTTGTCTTGCAATATCTCTGAATATCCTTAAGTTTGTATATCTCTTTTCCGACAACAAGCGTAAATGCACGGCCTGTTCTTCCTGCACGGCCTGTTCTTCCGATACGGTGCACATAATATTCATCATCCTGCGGCACATCATAGTTAAAGACCGCTTCAACATCGTCAACATCTATTCCTCTTGCCGCCACATCCGTTGCCACGAGTATATCTGTCCTTCCGTTTCTAAAACCATTCATAACCCTGTCACGCTGGCTCTGTTTGAGGTCACCGTGAAGTCCTGCCGCAAAATATCCACGACCTTTTAAGTCCTCAACAAGTTCATCTACTTTTCTCTTTGTATTACAGAATACAAGTGAAAGTTCCGGATCATACATATCAAGAAGTCTTGAAAGTACTTCCGCTTTCTTTCTCGGATTTACTTCATAATAATACTGCTCTATCTTCGGAACAGTAAGCTCTTTCTTTACAACCTTGATTATCTCAGGTTCTTTAAGATATGTTTTTGCTATCTCCATTATAGGCTTTGGCATTGTTGCTGAAAAAAGGAGTGTCTGGTGTTCCTCAGGAAGTGTCTGAAGCACCGTCTCTATGTCCTCCCTGAATCCCATGTTCAACATTTCGTCAGCTTCGTCAAGAACTATCGTTCCGACTGTTGCCATCTTTAATGTATGTCTCCTTATATGGTCGATAACTCGTCCCGGTGTTCCTATTACTACCTGCGTCCCACCTTTCAGCGAACGAATCTGCTTTGTGATGTCCTGACCTCCGTATATCGGAAGTACCTTTATTCCGTGCATAAATTTAGCAAATTTACGCATCTCATTTGCACACTGTATCGCAAGTTCTCTTGTCGGACAAAGTACAACTGCCTGCAGCTTCTTGTTATGAGGATCTACTCTCTGCAAAAGCGGTATTCCAAACGCTGCTGTTTTTCCCGTTCCCGTCTGAGCCTGCCCTATCATATCCTTTCCTTCAATGGCAACCGGTATAGCCTGTGCCTGAATAGGACTTGCCTGCTCAAAACCCATCTCCGTAACTGCCCTTAATATACGCGTATCCAAACATAATTCTTCAAAATTCATCTTTTATTTTCCAATCTCTGTACGACGCACACATATGCAAATCTACCGTACAGTTATAGATTTGCAAAAACGACATTACTGCCCACTCACATACCTGACACTGCCGTCAAGCTATGCAAGTGAGCAGTAAACCCAATTAACACTGTTGGTTAATTATATCACAAATTCGCAATGCAGGAGAGCTTGTTCTCCTACAACGCATCTGGATTTTGGAGTTAATTATATCACAAATTCAACCGGAAATAATGAATAAACAGTAAATTTTTTACACTGATCTCCATTTTTGAACAGCTTGCTTTAAAGCTATACAGACAACGCTGTTTGCTTTCGTTAAGAAACAAACTTCATTCAACACAAACACCCCCTTATAAAACATATTATAAGAGGGTGTTTGCAAATTTTTATAAATAAATTACTCTTTTTATTTTTTGATTACAGCCTTTTTACTCTGACCTTTTCCTTTGAATATCTTCTTATATGAAGAAAGTTTTGCCGAAGGAACTTTTATCACAAGCTTTGAAGCTGTTTTCTTAAATGTATTTGCTCCTACTTTTGTTATGACTTTAGAGTTTACTTTAACACTCTTTAGTTTTGTACAGCCGTTAAATACATCTTTTCCTATTTGTTTTACATTTGCACCTATAGTTACTGTTGTAAGTTTCTTCGCATTCTTAAATACTGAATTTGATACCTTTACTACTTTATATGTAGTTTTGCCGACTTTTATTTTTGCAGGTATGCTTACTGTCTTAAGTGATGCTTTCTTTGAGTTTGATGCGTACTCAACACCTGTTATCTTGTTTGATGACTTAATGTATTTGTATGTTACACTTCCCACTTTAACACTCTTTGCCTCAGTTGTGTCTGTGTTATTGTCGTCATTATTATTGTCATCACTCTTTTGAGTATTGTCATCATCTTCATCAAGTTTGCTGTCAGGCTGTTCATCATCTTTGGATACCGCCATACTTGAAAGTCCTGATAATGTAAATGTCACACTTATCTTTTTTACACTTCCTATGTCACTTGCAAAGTCGAGATACTGTGCACCCTCGCTGCTTGTCTTTGACTCTATTCCTGACGAAATCACTGAACCATCCCATACATTTAAAGGATTTCCGGTATCAAATGTTGTACCACTCATTACTGACTTAGCTTCTTTGTTTGTTATCTCAATTTCTTTAGTGTCATTAACAACAAATTTTTTGTATATGATATTACCACTCTGAATCTGTGATTTTGTAAGTTTCTGTGACGCCACATCTGCATCCATTATATAAAGTGATGCTATGTGATTAATGCAGGCATTTCCGTTTGCATCTGCAAGTGCTTTTTTAGCTATATCGTTTAAATCCTTATCTGCATCTATCGTCAATGTGTATTCACCGTCTGCTTTAACAGCTACTCTGTCCGTGGCAACATCCGTGTAGTTGTATGAATTTGCAGCCTCATCAAAGTAGTACAGACGAAGTCCGAGGTTTGTCTCATAAGCACTCTCCGTAACTGAACCTACAGTCACATTTATGCTCTTTTCAAAGCCATCTGCTGTTATTACTGAGATTACTGCAACACCTGTACCTGTTGCTGCTATCTTTCCATTGCGTGATACAGTTGCAATCTTTTCATTTGATGAAGAATATCTTATTGCTGCACCATTTGCACTTCCGTCTGCCGCTTTTGCAATGGCATTTATAAATGCAGACTGTTTTTCCTCAAGTTTATATGAGTCAAAATCCGTAGTAATAGCTGTTGTTGCTTTTGCAAGGTCTGTCTTTTCAACAGTTACTTTTATTGTCTTTTCAACTTTTGTCGTTGTACTGCTGTCATATGCATCTGCCTGTGAATATGCATGGATTGTTGTTGTTCCGACACCAGTAGCCGTAATCTTTCCATTGTAAACTGAAGCTACACTAGAATCATCAGATTTCCAGAGAACTACATCATTGTTTCCGGCAGGTTCTGTTGTTGCTGTTATCTGCTTTTTCTCTCCAACTTTAAGCGTCACATCATCTGCATCTGTTTTGACAGATGTTATTTTTGTAATCGCAAGTTCTCCGTCAGAAGCATCAAATCTGTACTGAGGAGCCTCTGTATCTACAAAGTATCCTCTCATAATAGCGGATACCGTCTTTACGGAATATGGCTTATTAAAGTATCTGTTTAAAATTCTGAACGACTCTCCTGAGCCTGCTCCGTTGTTGTCCCATGCAACAACAACCATTCCGTACTTCTTTGCAAGGTAGTTTACACCCTCAAATTTGCACGCTCTTGCATCCGGAATAATCTTTGTCTGGAAACCATACTCATCTACAAGCACCGGCACACCTTTGTCTACAAATTTACTCTTAAGCTGTTTAAACTGATTTGCATACGATGCATCTGTTGCTTCATTTACCGAATTTTTGTTATATGCATCATAATCATGAACAGTTACCATAATTTTTCCTGCCGCACTGTCCTTTGGAATTTCAAAGCTTGTTGAATAATTTCCTAATGCATATTTGATATTTGTATTTAATGAACACACCGTAAGCCATCTTTTGGCATTGTTAGATCCTGTTGCTCTCACAGTGTCAACAAATATCTGGTTGAGTTCATTTATCTTTTTGTTCTGTTTAGATATTGACTCCGCATCTGCCGTCCAGCCCTGACCATGAATATATACCTCGTTCATTGATTCAAGTATAAGATGCTCATCATAATTTTTAAATCTTTCTGCAATCGTCTTCCACACTCCTGCAAACTTTGTCTTAACTCCACTCCATACTGTCTCATCATCAGATGTAATGTCAAGCCAGCCATGACTATATTTTTCATCACCATAAGTACCCTCATAATCTGAATTATTGTCTGTACCGTCATGATGAATATTTAATACAACATACATATTTTCTGCTGTAGCATAATCAACTACATCCTGAACCCTGTTCATCCACTCTTCATTGATTGAATAGTCTGCATTTATCATATTTCCCCATGTGACCGGAATACGGATTGTATTAAAGCCTGCATCATGTACATATTTTACAAATGCCTTTGTAGTTTTTGCATTCTGCCATACAGTTTCCCCAACTGCATAATTTTGGTGTCCTTCTAATGTATTTCCAAGATTCCATCCTGTTCCCATTTCTGATATTATCTCACCTGCTGAAAGCTCTGTATATGGGGATGGATTGTCAGGCGTCTCAACCTCGTTTGTTGATGAAGCCATAACTGCTCCGCCTTCATTTGTCTTTGTTGCAGCAGATGCAAAGCTTGTACCTGATACACAGGTAACTGCCATTGCCGCCGAAAGGGCAAATGTCATCAGTTTTTTAAATTTTTTTCTCATGTTATCCTCCATTCTGGTTCATATTTTCTTGTACATAGCACAAATCCAGGTGTGTAAATTATCATCTTTTACACATTCCTTATTTCTGCACATTTTTTGCTTAGCGTGTAAAATCTTGCATTTATTGATTCTTCACACTATCCTATTACAAATAATATCATTATACCTGCACTATTACATTTTAATAATCAGAGGTATTTTACACCAAAAATGTGTCAGCAATATCTCTGTCTTTTTCTTTGTTTTTCCTTTTTGTTCATATAAAAATACCTCCCAATGCGTAAAATGTACTCTCGGAATCTTCTCAAAACGAGTCATTTCGGCTGCATTTCCGATATACTGTTTCCATTTTCTCGTCGTACACACCGTGTACGCACTGCGAAAATGTCATTGTATATCAAAAATCCAACTCGAAATTCTTCGTTCAGAAGATTCCGAGAGTACATTAAACTTTTTATAACAATTTTACATCATCAGAAGGTATTTTATTAAATATTAGCGATTTTAATGCGAAAAAGTTTTATTCTTCATCGCTGTTCTCAAAACTTTTACTGATATCGTTAAACTAATTTTTAGTAATCAACCTTAAATCTTCCCGTCATATCCTTAAGTGCCGCCGCCTGCTCTGAAAGAACCTCCGTTGAGGCTGCCGTCTGCTGTGCCGTAGCCGTATTTGACTGGACAACCTGTGATATGTTTTCTATCTCATTTCTTATATCGTTGGCATTTTTTGCCTGTATCTCATTTGCCTTAGACATTTCATCAAATGCATTTGCAATATTGTTTGAATCTGACACAATCTTTGCAAGTGAATCTGAGGTTATATCTGCATACTCTTTTGCACTTTCTATTCCTTTTATGCATTTTTCTATAAGCTCTGCCGTCTTTTTAGAAGCATCACTGCTCTTTGTGGCAAGTGTGCCAATCTCCTGTGCCACAACAGCAAAACCCCTGCCACTCTCTCCTGCTCTTGCTGCTTCTACAGAAGCATTTAATGCAAGGATATTGGTCTGGAAAGCAATACCGTCTATCGTATTTACTATCTTTTTGATATCCTCGGACATTTCCTCAACTGTTCTTACGACATTGGAAAGTTCCTGCATTTTCTGATTTCCGTCTTTTATCTCGCTGTCAAGATTGCCAAGACTTTCATTAACAAAAATAGTCTTATCGGAATTTGCATTTATATTCTGTGCTACATTTTCCACATCCGTAACAAGTTTCTGTAATGAAGATGCCTGTGCCATAGTACCCTCCGACAGCATTGAAGCCGCCTCTGCAAGCTGCTTTGAACCACCGTCAACATTGACAGATGAATTTTGTATATTTAATATCATATTGCTTAAAATAGCCTTGATTGAATTTATCGAAGCTGCAAGCTCATTAAACTTACCCGGATATTCTCTCATATCCTCGGATGTAAGGTCATATGCTGCCATCTTTGAAAGAACATCCCCCGACTGTGTAAGCATATCCGAAAGCATCCTGTTAAGCGATACCGCCGAATTTTGAAGTATGCCAAGCTCATCTTTATTTTTGGTATCGTTAAGCTGCACTGATAAATCTCCCTGTGCCAATGCTGACAATAGATTTTTCACCCTTACTATTGGTCTGCTTATCACTCTTGCTATTATAAGTGCTACTATTATGGCTGCTATAAGTGCTATAATATCACTTATAACAAGTTTTTTGACAAATCTGAGTATATCCGAATTATATGCTGATTCCGGTGATGCTATAACAACACGCCAATTTGCCGTTTTATCTATCTTTGAATAGCCGCATATATATTTATCACCGCCATAAGCACAGGTCATGCTGCCATTCTGTGAAGATATACAGTTTTTAATATCTTTAGGAATCATCTCCTTATACTTATCGTTCATTATATATTTTTCATTTTTATGTGCAATGACATTGTTATTTTCATCAAGTATATAAGCATAACTTCCCTGACCTACAGAAATGTGTTTTACAATATCATTCATAAAATCAACATCAGCTCTATAATAAACCACACCTATAATCCTGCCAGATGATATAAGTGGTGCTGCTATGCTTATCCCATATGTATTTGTATATTTACTTAATGTCACATCTGAAATATTGGTTTTTCCGTTAAGTGCTGCTTTTACATAATCTCTATCACTAAAGTCTGTGCCATCCTTGATACTCACACCTTTTTTATCCAGCAGATTTCCGCTCGTAAAACCATATTGTTTTGCAAGCTGTTCAACCTTTTTCATTCTTACTTCATTAGGAATATTTCCAATCAATGTCATATCAGAACCTGAAGCTTTTGCAATATTTTTGTAATTTTGCAAAAGTGCCTCTATATCCCTTGCTGTTGTCTTTGCCGATGACCTTGAATTTTTCTCCACAAGAGAAATAGTTGAACTATAACTATATAAACATGCCTCTGTACCGATAATATAAACCAGTATAATAATTGTCAAACTGAATACAATACTTATTTTAGTGCTTAATTTCATGTATTTTCCCCCTTTATTATTTAATGTACTCTAGATATCTGCCGATAGGAATACACCTATCTTTTTTATTATACTATATATTTTTAAATATTTCCATTTAAAATCATATTTTAATTTTTTATTATGTAACAGTTCATTTTAACTTTGCATTGTATTATACGGATATAACCAAACAACATATTAACCTGCTGCTCAGACTTACAGTGTGAACAACAGATAATAATTACTTTAATTTAATGCACATGAAATATAAAAAAACAAAATCAGAGACAGTAAATACAAGTGATAACATGACTCCACCAAGTGGGATGCCGCAGGGCACTCCTCCTGCAAAGCCTGATGGAGACACAAACGGAGGTCCCGGTGGTTCTGCCCCGGGTGGCTCAGGAATCGGTCTTTCTGTCGCAAAAAGCATTGTCACACTGCATGGCGGAACGATTCATGCTAAAAGCGATGATGGAAAAAAAATACAGATTATTATTTTATTGTAACACTATTTAATTTTTTATCTATATACCAGATTGCAACACCTGCATATTCTTTTTTATAACCGTTTTCATCGGCATTTATGTATTTATTTTTTACTTTTTCCAATACATTTCTGCCCCATATTCCTCTTTTTTGCATTTTGCATAATTCTTCTCTAACCTGCTTAAGCATACTCTTTCTATTCAGCTTAAGCAGGTGTTTTTCTGAATTCAGATTTAATATAACATCAATGTCATTCTCAATAATATTATTATCTGAATAAATCTTACCCTCAGAATTATATTTTATAGAACACAATGTACTATTGTCTAACGGATTTACCGTTATCTTATCCCCGGATTTATGCGAATCACACGTATCATCTTTTTTTCCATTCGTTCCATCTATATGCCCCTCACATGACCCCAGCATATTCCTATAGTCTAATCTTTCTATATCACTCAGCTCATTTTCAGGAAACCAATGCTCTATTTTCATATGATTTATATCAATTCTTCTCATACAATAAGCACAGAGATACCCCTGCTCTTTTAAAAGCATTTCACGCACATCATCTTTTTCTTTATAGCCATCATAATAAGCAAACTTTTGTTTTTTATATTTAGTTAATGAGTCAGGTTCTTTCCCTTTCTTTATATATATCATTGATTCTCCCAATCTGTACTTTCAAATTCAAATCTTGTACGCAGTTCTACTAACAACGGATGAGCCGGAGCTGTTTCTATTTCAAGCTGTCTCAAAATCACCGCAGCTTCCTCATACTTTTCATCATCCATTTTTTTATTAAATAATTCAACTTTTTGTCTTACTTTTTCCGGAATTTCCTGTGTATTTTGATAATACTGCATAGAAGTATTAACATCCATACCATAATGTGACTCTGAATACCTGACTTCGTCCTCATCCACATCTATAAGCCATATATTTTTATATGATGCAAATAATATTGGTGCATGGGTTGCCGCAATAAATTGAACATTTGGGAATGTATTAAGCAGTGCACCCACAACATTCCATTGCCATCTTGGATGCAGGTGCATATCGATTTCATCAATCAGGACAACACCCGCTGTCTGTGCAATCCTGTCAAGTTTCGACGGATTTAATACTGCCATTCTATACGCAATATCAAACACCGTCCAAATTAAAGACTGATAACCTGCACTCAGATGCTCTATCGGCTGTATCACATCATCCGACTTATACATCATCTGTTCTTCCTGCTTATCATAAAATACAATATGTCCCTCTTTTTCCTCCATAAAATCCATAAATTTAGCTACCGCTGTTTTAACAGCTTCATACTCTGCTATTTTTTTCTCTTTTTGCCATGATATTTGCTCCATCTTGACACACCAGCTCATCAACAATTTTTCATTAGATGCCTCAATAAGTGCATCTGTATATCCCACTGTTCTGAAATAGTGTTTTCTAAACGGATTTTCCCATTTCTGCCTCATCTGATTCCATACTCTGCCAGCTCCTATGTACGCAAGAATCGGAAGTTCTACATTATCATCTTCAGCCATTTTCTCCGCTCTCCTGCATATATCTCTGGGCTGTGTTGTACTTCTTGATGCTTTAATACTGCTTTTACCTCTAGTCCACTGATATTCCTCGCCATATAATTGTGCAGCTATCGTAACTTCCGTAGGAACATGATATTTTTTACTGTAAGAACCGTCACCTATCTTTAAATATTCAGTTCTTACCTCATCAATATTAAAATGCCTTGTAGAAACACCTGTTATTCCACTTATAAATCCTCCAAGTCCGACAGCTATCGCCTCTAAAACAGATGTTTTCCCTTTTCCATTTTTACCCTTAATCAAATTAAACCCGGGTTTGAAATTTATATCCAATTCTTCAATATTGCGAAAATTTTTTATTTTAACATTAGATAAGTTCATACATCTTCTCCTTAAATCACCGTCAATACAAAAATAATATCATATGTTATCATGTCAGGCAAATATCAAACACCACTCTAATCATTCTTCTTTATAACAATCTTATTCATCGTTATGCCATGCGGTCTGTAAGCCACTCTGACATAATGTTCTCCTTCTCCAAGTTTTCCAATGGAAATTTCATTCTCATCTTCTTTTCCATTTGTTCCCTGGAATGTGATAGTTCCACGATAATCATTGTCTATAAATACGGATATAGGTATCTGCGTGTACTCGTTATGCTGTGAAGTTATATTTATAACTGCACTGTACTCCCCTGCTTGTGCATCAACTGCATTGAAATACATTCCGTCATCTTCAAGAATTTCTAATGCAAGTTCATCTGATACTGCAAATGAACCGTCTTTTGCAACAACTGCCTTAAGTTCTCCTTCAGGTTTGTAGCTTGTATCCCACTCAGGAGCATATTCCTCTATATCAACTTTTCCAAGTTTTATCTGCATTGCAAGGCTGTTGAGTGCAAATTTAAGCACATTCTTTGCATTTCTCTGAAGCTGTCCTCTTGTTATCTTTCCTATCGTGTACTGTGCTTTTATATTGTCGATGGCATTTTCATTTTCCGTATCAGGGCATACCATAAATATATCATTCTGAGCCTGAACCATTGCCGCTCTGTTCTTTCTATCCTGCTTTTCTCCTTCCCAGTTTGCAACCGCCCACCAGTCAGTCATAACAATACCGTCAAATCCCCATTCTTTTCTGAGAACCGTTGTGCAAAGGTCATAATTCCCTGATGTCCAGAGTCCGTTAAATGGTCCGTATGTAGTCATTACCGAGCTGCATCCAGTCTCTTTTATCGCTATCTCGAAACATTTTAAATAAATTTCCCTAAGTGCTCTCTCTGAAATCACACCCATTGCATCAGCACGGCGAAATTCCTGATTATTTGCACAGAAATGTTTTATCGTTCCCTCCACACCCGCTCTGTGAAGTCCTTTAAGCTCTGCCGCACATATCTTTCCGGTAAGAATCGTGTCCTCCGAAATATACTCATAATTTCTTCCATTTAAAGGGTGTCTGTGTATGTTCATGCCCGGTCCTAAAATAGTATCAATGCGGTTATATTTCATCTCGGCACCGAAATATTCAAAAAGTTCCCCGATAAGTTCATCATTGAAAGTTGCTCCGAGCAATGTTCCTATAGGAAGTAAAAATGCCTTAGTTCCGCAGTCCATTCTTATTCCCGACGGTCCGTCAGCACAACAGAGTGCAGGTATTCCAAATCTTTCAAGCGACGGTGTAAGACCACCAAATGCGGCAGCAGTTCCAGGGGTTACTTTCATACTGCACATTCCCTCACCTCTCATAAGGCACATGAGGTCTTCATCCGAAAGCTGTCCGATAAATGTATCAATATCTATCTTTCCATTTGCAACATCCTTAAGCGAATACCCCTCATCACCTGTAAATAATATCTCCTCAGGCATCTCACTCTCAATCCTATCCGAAAGGCTTATGGTTCTTAAAGGAACTTTCTCAAATCCCATACTGTATTCACATGAATTTTTCTGATTTTTTTCTGCAGACTGTATTTCAATATTATCATTACTATTTTCTACTGTCTGTTCTTCAATGTTTTCTGAAACCGGATGCATCCTTTCAAATTCCTCAATCGGTGCAAGTGCTTCCTCAAGCTGTTCCATTACCTGAAATTCCTGTGAAAAACTTCCGATACATTGAGCCTTAGCAACACTGTTTCCCACATAAACTTTATATTCACCAGCTTCAAGCACAAACGCAGACTTATGTCCTGTAATACCTGCGTCATCATACGATGCAAAATATGATTTAGGGCATGAGATACTTATATTTTCACTTTCATTTGTAGCTAACTCTTTGGTCTTTGCATATCCGGCAAATGTACGCACCGGTTTTCCAAGTTTTCCCTGAGGGGCTTCGATATAAATCTGTACAACCTCTTTTCCTTCACAATCACCGGTATTTTTCACGGCTGTATCCACAACAACGCTGTTTTCATCAACATTTTTTACACTGCCGCTTATCTCAAAATCCGTATATGACATACCGAAACCAAACGGATACATCACTTTATCGGCGGCAGCAGTCTGAAAATATTTATAACCTACATAAATATCTTCCACATAATAATTCTTGTCAGCATCTCCAAAATATGATGCTGACGGATAATCTTCTATATTATAAGCAATGGTATCAGTCAGCTTTCCGCTCGGACTAACCGTTCCGTCAAGAACATCGAGGACACCGTTGCCGCCCTCCTGACCGCCCTGCCAGACATACATAACAGCAGACGGCTTATACTCGTCCACCCATTTCATGTCGATTATATTTCCGACATTTAACAAAACAACACTCTTTTCAAAAGTTTCAGTAACATTCTTAATAAGCTCACGCTCAGTCTGTGTCAGATAATAACTGCCCTCATCGGCTCTGTTGTCCTGATCCTCACCTGCTGTTCTTCCTATGATAACGATTGCCACATCATTTCTCTTTTCAGCTTCACAGATAAACTCCTCTGACAAAGGCATCTCTTTCTGCGACCACGGAACACTTCCCCAGCCGTTACCCTCATCAAAAGGATTTTCCTTTATCCACTTTTCATACTCCTCACAAATGCACTCGTCCACACTAATATCCTCGCTTTTTCTCAAAGCATCAAGAATACTGACAACATACTTTGTATTAACAAGACCACCTGAGCCAAGACCGCCCTTATAATAATAAAAAGCTCCAATACCAAAAACCGCAGTCTTTGTCCCTTTAACAAGCGGCAGCACACCGCCCTCATTTTTAAGAAGTACACATCCCTCAGCTACAGCCTGTCTGGCAGCTTTCGCATAATTTTTCTCATTTAACTCAAACATAAAAACCTCATTTCTGCACACATTTTTTGTATAATGTGAACTAATCTATATTTCATATATAAGATTTGTGTCAAGTGTACGCAGACACAAATCCTGAGTGTGAAAAATTTTATTTTTCACGCTATCCTCAGTAAATATATATACTTTTTCCTCAAATTTTTTTATTTCCGAATATTATAGTTACTGTTCAAACCTACAATTCTACCATCACATCTCAGAAATTTCCACACAAATCATAATGTATTCTAATATATCTCATCCCAAAATAAAACCATAAACTTATTATTTTTTGTATATTTATATCTCAACTTTTTCTAAAAACTAATTTTTTTGTCAAACGGCTATTTGTAGCAGGCTATGCTGCCTGCTTATAAAGGTAATTTTCGTTTACTATTTTTATGTAATACCAAAATTTAATAATATCAAACTTTATATATAAATCCTTGCGATACACAGCCGTGAATAAGGGGTATTATTCCGACCGAATGGTGTTAGAACATCATCGGTACTTGGCGAGCGTTTTGAAGCTCGCTTATGTACCGCGGCGAATGTTCTCCGAGCGAAAGCGTCCATGAGCGTGGAATAATACCTTTATTCACGGCGTCCGCTCTTTATATTCATTAGAAAACACCCTCATCCAGAAAAACCACACTGTCCCCCAATTTATCATCAAGTATCTCCCACCCCTTTACATCATTCACGGCAAGTGCCCCGGATATTGCAATCACCGGAAATCTGTCGCACAGCTTTTTATAATAGTCTGTCATCTCCAAAGCTGAGCGAAGAACAGACACCGCCTTTGTATCAGGTGTCTTAGGCAGAATATTATCCATAATATCCTCACTGTTTCTCTCATACATTGACACCATAGGATAAAAAGCTCTGTCAACACCTCTCTCATAGTCAGGCACTTTTCTGTCACACAGACTTTCCATACTGAAAGCAGGACTGTCACAGCAAGTCCTATACTCCACTCCCTCACACTGACAGCCTACCTCTTTTTCTATATAATTCTGCCATGTCTCCTCCTCGTTCCCCTGAGTATTTAACTTATCTTTTCTCTTAGAACTCTCCCCCGGAAAATAATACATATCCGCTTCTTTCCTATATAATCTCCCTGCCCCAGCATCAAGCATAAATACAACATCCTCTCCCATCTTAAATCCACAGCTTTTTACTGCCGATGACATCATCTTCATAACATCAAAAATATCATAGAGATAACCCCTTATGTCCCTTGTCAAAATATCATCATTTTCCTCGATTGATGACATAGTCCCATATCTTATTTTCTTTTTTATTGATGTTACAATCTTTTGTCCCATATCTAACGCATTTTCATAAGATTTTGCCCCAACAGGCAGAAAAACCACCTTTGCAAAATCAAGACTGCTGCCAAATATTTTTCCTTTCCTAAAAACATCGACGACAGGAATATTAAATTCCTTTCCCGAAAAAACTGCATAATATTCAAAAGGAACATTCTTCCTGCTCTCATCTGCTTTTCTTAACTTAAAAGAATTAGTTATAAACTTCCCCATAAAAATCCCCTTTCATTCTTAAAATGTCACCAAATCTTATAATTCGGCAGTTGACTTCCCAAAAGTATATATTCCATGTAATCATGCAATACTATCACCGGACATGACAATAAAATCCATAAATTTGTATATAGCAGACATATCTGCCCTTTAAGATTGTATTGCTGCCCGGAATAGTCCCACACATTAAGATGCATCTGCCTGTTGACTATCATACCGACTACAAATTCAACACCGGTTATCATAAGACCACATATAATCATCTGCCCTATAAGCGATGCCCCATCACCTAACAAATTTTCAACAGCTCCTACGAGCATAAAGCATAATCCGCCTGCCAGCAGCATTGAAATATGGGAATATCCCCGGTATAAAATTTCAATTCCACAATAAAGAAAACCACCCGTCAAAAACATTATCAGATAAACCTGAAAATGATTCATACCTGTCCCCATCATATGAACCTCCTTTGTAATACCATGTACTCTCGGTATCTTTGATTAAATTGTACAAATATAACCTATAAGTAGTTTCATAATTACTTAACCATTAACACTTTATAAGTATTATGTATTTTTTTATCTAACTTATACTACTATTCAAATGTCAAAAATACAGTATTTTTTTCCATCATGTTGTGATAAAATATAAAATATAAAAATTTTATTTTTTTTAATGTAACAGTTCAGGCATAAAAAGATAATTGGCAATACAATGAGCTTGTTCATTGTATTGTTAAGTACCT
>ERZ650918.987-NODE-987-length-27635-cov-4.458412_pt1 | contig 27635 bp, 21 predicted proteins | sample MGYA00514758_ERZ650918 | MGnify/ENA metagenome assembly ERZ650918 | reverse complement strand
GACACTATCAGCAGGCTTCGTATTTATTCAGCTTTGTAACAGGCTTCCGTCGGTCCCGGCAGAGCAGCCGCCTTCTTGTCCGCCGTAGAATACTCCCGCATCTCGATCCGCGGGCCACCGTGTTTTTCCAGATACGCGCGGGTGATCGTCACAGAACCGATCTCCGAGTCCTTCGGGATCTCGAACATGATATCGAGCATGAACTCCTCGATGATCCCCTCTGCAATTCCGGTGGTGCGCGGCTTAACGTCAATGCACACGCCGTTTTCATCAGTGATTATCTTGGTCTCTGAGGTGTCTATCTCGGGAGCGCCCCGGTCGACGCGGTTCTTTACAAGGATATCCGCGAGTTCCTTCATTATCGGGATACGGTCGATCACCCGGGCGTATTTCGTCTTTATTTCGTCGTCGGCGGTGCCGTCGATTATCTTGTTGACCTCGGAATAAACGCCTTTTACGCGGCTCCTGATAACGGATTTCTCGAAGCGGTAGCTCAGCAGCTTTCCGTCAAACCCGACGTCCATCAGGCAGGAAAACGCCAGTCTGTCCACCTGCGGATTCAGCGAGCATATTCCGTTTGAAAGCTGGCGCGGCAGCATGGGGACCACCTGGTCGGCGTAGTAGATCGAGGTTCCGCGGTAAAACGCCTCCTCGTCGAGCTTGCTGCCCTTTGTAACGTAGTGTGAAACGTCCGCGATATGCACTCCCAGTTTGTAGCAGCGATCGGTCTTTGCGATGCTCACCGCGTCGTCTATGTCCTTGGTGTCCGCACCGTCGATGGTGAAAATCGGCTCTCCCCGGAGATCCAGTCGGCGGAGCACCTCGTCGGGGTCCGGCTCGTCGAGGTCAATTTTGGAAGCCTCGTACAGCACATCGTCCGGAAAGTTCACGTGCAGATTGTTGGACAGCATGTAGGCGTCCGCGCCTGCCTTCGCGGTATCGCAGGAGCCGAACACATCCACGATGTTGACGGTATGATCCATGTGGCGCTCGCCGCGCTTCTTTATTGAGAAAACTACCTTATCGCCGACATGCATAGCAGCCGCTTTGGACACCTTCGCAATAACGAGCGGGTCGTTGCAGAGCTTATCCGGAAGAACCATCAGCTTGTTGCCCTCAGCGACGATAACTCCGGTCTGAAGTCCATTGTTCGCCTCCAGCACGGAAACCACAACTGCCTCGGCGGAGAATCGCTCGTCAGCTTCGGCGGTCTGCTTTGCAAGCACGATATCTCCGGGAATAGACCCCATGAGGTCGCGGCCGCGCACGAAATACTCGACCGGCATATCTCCAAGCTGCCTGATAAAACCGGATTTCGGCGTTACCCGGGTGACCTCCGCCTTGAAGAACTGCTCCGGGTGCTTTATCCAGCACATGCCCTTCTTGTAGGCAATGTCGTTGTGCTGTTTCATTTCGGAAAGCGCGGTCTCCAGCTTCTTGAATCCCTTTTTATTGATATCCAGACGGTCGGCGATCTGCTTGTCGGTCAGTCCCTTTTCGCCTGCGTCGTAAAGCATGAGCAGTATTGATATTTTCAGCTTGTTCATTTTTATCCTTTCTCATCGGTTTACTATATTTTATCCACGAACTCACCTGTTATTAACAAAAAGGACAGGCGGTAATGCCTGTCCCGTTTTTTTACTGTTCAGCAGTGGAAGCTGTGCTTTCAGCATACGATTCGCCAGCCTGAGCTGTTCCGGAGGTCTCAGCCGTGCTTCCTGCCGCGCCTGACTCAGCAGTGCCGGAATCCTCAGCGGTTCCCTCGGAGGTGGAAACCTCGGAAACAACGGAAGAAGTAACGGAGCTTGATGTGTCGTCAGACTTGGAACCGCCGAAGTAAGCATTTGCAATATTAACAACCATCGCAAGAATGAAGAATATGATCGCCGCTGTGATCATAGCCTTGTTGAGCTGAGCTTCCTTGGTTCTGCCGGAATTCTTTCCGAAGTAGTTATCGCCGGTGTTGCCGGAGATGGTCTGAGACATCTGAGTCTTGGTGTCCTGCATAAGAACAACGATAACGATAAACACGCATGCAATTATAAGAACTATTGCGCTGATTATTTCGAAAATACCCATTGGTTAATATTCCTCCATATAAATATGTACATTTATGTACAAGTGATATCATACTAATCAAGTATACCACATAATCACAGAAATTGCAAGTCCTTTTTGAAATTTTTTTTATTTTTTTGTTTTTCTTCTGTTTTCTGCCCTGATATCATAGGACAAAGTCACCACGCATACTCTGTAAATAAGCATATTGCATCGCTCCTTATATGATGTGAAAGGATACTGCCATGAAACAGTTTATTTCATCTTTGGAACAGGGATCGCTTCTTCAATGTAGTCTTTTCGTATTGTCTGTGATCCTGATCTCCGGAATCTCAATTGCATATGGACAGACTAAATTAAAAAAAGAAGCTATGACAACCTCGCAGAACATCTCCGCTTCACCGGCTCCTTCTGCCACTTACAGTAAAAGCAGCAAAAAACTTCCTATATATTGCGTAGACACTTCTGATAAGAAGATTGCGCTCTCATTTGATGCCGCATGGGGGAACGAAGACACGAAAAAGATCATGGATATTTTGGATAAGCATAAGGTTCATGTCACCTTCTTTATGACAGGCGGCTGGGTGGAGTCTTACCCGGATGACGTCAAAATGATTGCCGGACACGGGCATGACCTCGGTAATCATAGCCAGAATCATAAGCAGATGTCAAAGCTTTCTCTGGAAGAATGTAAGCAGGAGATCCAGTCCGTCCATGACAAGGTAAAGGAGATTACCGGTAAAGAAATGATACTTTTCCGTCCGCCTTATGGTGATTATAATGATACGCTGATCACCGCCACGGAGGAATGCGGCTATCACGCGATCCAATGGGATGTAGACAGCTTGGACTGGAAGGATTACGGAATCGATTCCATCATTAAAACGGTCTGTGAGCACAAGCATCTTGGCAACGGTTCCATCATTCTGTGCCATAACGGTGCAAAGTATACAGCAGACGCACTGGACACACTGATCACAACATTGCAGGAAAAAGGCTATGAGTTTGTCCCTATCTCGCAACTGATCTATCCGGACAGCACCGAAATCGATACGGAAGGACGCCAGCATCCAGCCCGGTAACCATGCTTTTTCCAAATATGTTATAGTTACAAGACTTTTTGTTGTTTGTCTCATTCCGCGGATATTATCTCTTTTCTATTGGTATTGCCGCAAAAGACGTTCTTCAAAGTCCTTCTGCGGCAGAGGCTTGTCAAAGACATATCCCTGAATGATATGGCACCCCACCTTTTCAAGATAGTCGAGCTGCTGCTTTGTCTCTACGCCCTCTGCAACCATTTCCTTTCCAAGCTGGTGCAAAAGCTCGACAATGCTCCACAGCATCATCATATCTTTGTCTTTGCCGGCATACTCCTCCTCCAACGGAATAAAGGACTTGTCAATCTTTACAATATCTAAGTCTACCTTCTTCAACATATTCAATGAAGAAAATCCGGTTCCGAAATCATCAATAGCGGTATGGATCCCATATTTTTTAAAGCCTTCCACAATCCCCGACATGATCCCATACTGCTGGAAATCCTCACTCTCTGTGAGTTCCACCTCAATATAATGATGCGAAATGCCAAAATGGTCAATCACCCGGATAACATGCTCTACAAAATCCACCTCTTCCAGATGCTTCCGCGAGAAATTGACAGAGATGCATACGTTCTCTTCCCCTCGTTCTTCTCTTGACTTGATCAGGCGGCAGACCTGCTCAAGCACATAATAATCCAGCCTGCAGATGCTTCCCTCCTGCTCTAATTGCGGAATGAACTTAACCGGCGGCACCAGCTTTCCGTCCTGCACCCAGCGGACAAGTGCTTCCGCGCCACAGATTCTGTCGGTACGGCTGTCTACCTTGGGCTGATAATATACAACAAAGCCACCCTGCTCCATAATAGAAGCAAAATTGGAGATCACATTCTGGCGTTCCATCATTTCCTGATAGATCTGATCGGAATACCAGACAACGCCGCCCACACCACAACTTCTTGCCTCCTGATAGGCAATGCTTGCTCTCGACATAACCTCTCTTACAGTAAGAACCTTTTCAAGACGGCTGACACCGATCGTCGCACCGAAGATAAAGGTTTGGGATTTTAGTTTATTGCTGAAGAACACCTTCATTTCCTGCAGCTCCCGAATAAACGCATCCGTATTCTCTGTCCGGACCAGGGCAACAAAATTATCACCTCCCAGTCTGGCAAGGTTTTCCTCCTCCTGCAAAAGAGCCTGGATCTGCGAAGTGTACTGACGCAGGATCAGGTCTCCCTCCGCGTAGCTAAAGACTTTATTGACATATTTAAAATTATGTATATTAAAAAATACCACACAATATCGTTCCAGTATGCCGCGTGCCATCAGCATCCCTGCAAAGCCGATAAATGCATATGGATTGGCAGCCCCGGTCTCCATATCGGTATTTAGGATCTGCTCCAGAAAATCCTGTCTCATATTTCTGTCATACCAGAAAAATACGTCCCGCAGAAGGATTTCCAACTCGTCCCGTCCGTAATCTGTCTGTTCCTCGTCCCATACAACATGAAACACCACATTTCCTCCGGTTGTAAAGGCAAACGAAAAGTCCGTGCTTTCTCCGAAGCCCTCCTTTGCTGCCAGCATGACACTGCGCTGCTCTCCGTGAAGCTGATAACGGTTCGGCGGGATCGTAAGTTCCATTTCCACCTTGATCAACCCAAACTCATCTGACACCAGAGCGATTGCATCCACAATATGCTTCTCGCACTGCTTTAAGTCCACCGCCTCCTGATAAAGACAGTTCCAAAACTTCTTTATTGTAGGATTGAAAAATCCCCCGTTTTCCTTTTCCATCGCTTTCTCTTCTCCTTCCAGCCCTTCTGTATACCCTTTTCTACTTATTTCATATATTATATATGATATCTGCATTATCATTTAATGTCAACTAAATGTATTCTCATTTAGAAATCCGACACATTCTCATTTACTATTTTACTTTATCTGCAGAATGGTGTAGTATGTAATATGTGGCTTTTGCCACACAATTTATGTTATGGGGGATTTTATCATGAACAATAGAGATTCATTTAAGAATAGATGGGGGTTTATTCTTGCCTGTATCGGCTCAGCAGTGGGCATGGGCAATCTTTGGATGTTTCCAACCCGAGTCTCCATGTACGGAGGCGGTTCCTATCTCGTACCTTATTTCATTTTCGTTGCGCTGATCGGCTCCACCGGAGTGATTGGGGAAATGAGCTTTGGACGTGCCACCAAATCCGGACCTGTCGATGCCTTCGGCACAGCCTGCGAAATGCGTGGTCACAAATGTATCGGACGTATTCTCGGATACATTCCGGTCCTCGGTTCTCTTGCCATGGCGATCGGTTACACCGTTGTGATGGGATGGATTCTCAAGTATATGATCGGTTCATTTACCGGAACGACACTTGCCCCGGCTGACGCAGAGGGCTTTGGCACAGAATTCGGCAGCATGGCAACCGCCTTTGGTAACAATTTCTGGCAGCTCCTCGCACTGGCTGCAGGAATGTGCATTCTAATGTTTGGCGTCAGCCTTGGTATCGAAATGGCAAACAAGGTCATGATGCCTGTTTTTTTCTGCCTTTTCGTGATCCTCAGTATTTATGTGGCATTTCAGCCCGGTGCTGTGGACGGCTATAAATACATCTTCCGGATCGACCCAAAAGCTTTCGCTGATCCGACAACATGGATCTTCGCATTGGGACAGGCGTTTTTCTCCCTGTCGGTTGCCGGAAACGGCACTCTGATCTATGGATCTTATCTCTCCGATTCTGAGGATATTCCGGCTGCTGCAGGCAGAGTTGCCCTGTTTGATACACTTGCTGCCCTTCTTGCTGCAATGGTGATCATTCCGGCAATGGCGACAACCGGTGCCAGATTAAATCAGGGTGGACCGGGACTGATGTTTATTTATCTTCCTGCGTTATTTAAATCAATGCCGGGCGGATATCTGATCGCGATTATCTTTTTCGTTGCTGTCTTTTTTGCCGGTCTGTCCTCACTGATCAATCTGTACGAAGCACCGATCGCAACAATACAGGAGCTGTTTCATCTGAATCGTAAAATATCCTGCGGGATCATCGCTGTTATCGCACTCGCAATCTCCATCTGTATTCAGGGAATCGTATCCGACTGGATGGATATTCTCTCTATCTATATCTGCCCGCTTGGTGCCGGACTTGCAGGCGTTATGTTCTTTTGGGTTTGTGGTAAGAAATATGTAGAAACACAGGTAAATACCGGGCGTGAGAAACCGTTCACCAATAAGTTTCTTCCGATCTGCAAATACATCTACTGCCCGATCTGTATTCTTGTTCTGATCCTTGGCATCGCACTGGGTGGTATCGGCTGATATATGATTTTACTTTGTAAAAACTTAAAATACCCAGAAGACTGTGATCTGGAAATTGACTTGTCACTAACGGTTGGATGAACGTGCCTTCCCGTATTTGCCTCTGGGTGTATCCAGGTGTTTCGAAAGGCACTTGCGCTCGCCACTACTTACGCCTTGTTTTGTAAGGCGTTATGTAGTGCTGCGTAGCGCATTGTAGCGCAAGCGTGCCGACCGAAAGAACTGGATACACCCAGAGGCCTAAACGATCCAGACACGTTCATCAATCCTTTGATTCTACAACGATCAAAACACCGGTGCGAAGAAGAATTTCTGCCTTATCCGATGTCTCATCCATCTCATTGCTGATTGCTCTGGCAATCCCTACTTCAAGCGTATAGTCCTCGATCAGGTATTTCAGCCCTCGCAGTGTCACTCCTGTCACGGTACTTGTCAACGGCAGTAAGGACAGATATTTTCCATACATATCCTGTCTTTCGATCGAAAGCGTACTGTCGGTCAAACGTATCCTGTTACGGCTGTCCACGATATATGCCGGAACCTTCTGCTTCAATGCAAGCATTAATATATTAATATTTGCCAGAAAATGATCCAGTCTTCCTCCGGTTGCTCCCAGAAAAGTGATCTCATCCGCTCCCTTTTCAAGGATCCACTCAAGAACAAGCTGCGTATCCACATAATCCTTCTCCTTGGGATAACGAACCCATTCGCAATGCTCGGAGCCTTCCACCTTTCCCTCACGGTATGCCTCGAGGATTTCAGGGGATACACTGTCAAAATCTCCCATAAAATAATGAACCGGCATACCAAGCCGGTATGCCGTGTTTAAACCGGAGTCCGCACAGACAACCGTATCATATTCTTGGGAAGCTGTGTACTCCTCCGCAAAATCCATATTTACTTTTCCACCTGTTATCAATAAAACTTTTCCAAGCATATTACTTCTTCCGTTCTTTCATAATCTCTCTTACTGATGACTCAAACTCTCTGCGGTCGCGCTGTTTCTGAATTTGCTTACGCTGAATATCATAAATATAACGGATCAGCTTCTGATCAGACTCCTCATAAATGCAGCCGTAATAATAGCGGTACTTGCGATTTCCTTTGACTTGATCGTCCACCCGCACGACAACACATCGAACCAGCAGCGGACCGTAATCCGACGGAATCCTTGTGTAGAAGCGGTTATCCTTTTCCAAAAGCTCGTTGCTGTAAAATCCCATCCCCGTCTCACTGATATCATGCACAAAGCCGCGCGCCTTCTTCTCAACGGCTTCCTTCATCGGAACCATTCTGAGACGCTTTTCGATGAATATCTTGCCGGATCTGGAATCCTCTTCCCGCTCCAGCTCCACACCGTTCACGTCCACAAGTGCTTCGTACTCTTCCTTCACCAACGGAGCATACGACAGACGCTGTCTGTTGCCCGGCACCTGATAAAAAACGATATCCACATCCGCATCAATGGCTACCCGATACGCCTGACGACGATTAAACGACTGACCTTTGTTGACGATTTCAAAATAATGAACCGGTTCATCGTCCAGTTTACCAAGACCAGCCTTGACATTCAGCCATTCCCACATCTGATCCTCACTGCGGTAAACCAGACGTATGTTATCCTCCGGGCGAAATTTAAACGCTCTTCCCCCCGCCATGATTGCGGTCAGACACACTCTCTTGACCCCTGTCTTTTCCACCTTGCTGACAAGTCGATAACGGTATCCGTCACGATCCACATAGACCTCCAGCGTTTTGCCAAGTGCAATATTCTCAAGAAGCACCGGCGATCACCTCCTGTAAATCCCATACATTTTCTCTTATGTTACCGCGAAAAACAGCCGTCCCGGCTACGGCAAGATCAGTTCCGTTCTGTATGATCTCGCACAGATTATCGCGTGTCACTCCTCCATCAAACTCGATCAGATAGTCATAACCATTCTCACGACGAATCTGATCCAGTTTCTTTACCTTCTCCAATGTCTCCGGTATCAGCTTCTGCCCGCCAAATCCCGGTTCTACCCCCATAACAAGAACCATATCGATCTGATCTAAATACGGCATCAGCACGTTAACATCCGTTCCCGGATTCACGCTGAGCGCTCTTTTGACCGGATACTGCTTCATAACAGTAATAGTCTCACCAATGTCACTGCACGCCTCGACATGAACCGTAATGCTGTCCGCTCCCGCCTCGACAAATTCCTTTATATATCTTGCCGGCTCTTTAATCATCAAATGCACATCAAACATCATCTGACAACCTGTGCGGATTGATTTGATCACGGGCATACCAAAGGAAATCGATGGCACAAACACTCCATCCATCACATCCACATGAAGAACCTTCAAACCGCTTTCCTCGAGAGTATGCAACTGCTCCCCCAAGCGCATAAAATCAGCCGATAAAATTGACGGTGCTAATTCGCTCATATAGTGATACCATGCCTTTCTTTGATTATACCCTAATATTTTTTCTGCTGGCGCAGTTCCTCATAAAACTGCTTGTAATTGTCGTAACGATCCCTGGATATCTCCTGCCGTTCCAGTGCATTCTTGACACCGCAGTCCGGTTCATTGATATGAACGCATCCCAGAAAACGACACTCTTGAGACGGCTCCGCAAATTCCGGATAATAATTTCGCAGCTCTTCCTTCTCAATTTCCGGAAGACGCAGCGAGGTAAAACCCGGCGTATCCATAATATAGGTCTGACTGCCAATACAGAACAACTCTGTATGACGCGTCGTATGGCGTCCGCGTTTGATCTTGCGGCTGATCTCTCCGGTCTCCATCTGAGCCTTCGGAAATAATATATTCATCACGGAGGATTTCCCCACTCCGGAAGGACCTGCCATCACGGTTATCCTGCCCTCCAGAAGCTCTCGAAGCTCCTCCATACCTGTCCCATTTATGGTACTCGTCACAAGCACTCTTGCACCACAGGCCCTGTACTGGGAAACAATTCTTTTCGTCTCCTCTTCCTCCTGGTCATCTGATTTATTAAAGCAGATGATCACCGGAATATCCTGCGTCTGCATCATCAGCAGAAACCGGTCAAGAAGATTTAAGTTCGGCTTCGGAAAAGACAGTGCAAACACAACGACCGCCTGATCCACATTGGCAGATGCCGGACGGATCAATGCGTTCCTGCGTGGCAGTATCTCGGTGATATTGCCGGTTCCTGCCTGCTCATCCAACATCTCAAACTCCACATTGTCCCCGACCAGCGGTTTGATATTGCGGTTGCGGAATATCCCCTTTGCCTTGCATTCGATCAGTACATCGGCTGCTGCAGACTCCGGATGGATATAATAAAAGCCTCCGACCCCTCGTATAATCTTTCCTCTCATCATTTCGCCGTCTTCTGGAAGTCCACGGTATAGGTACCGATCGTCTGTCCGTCTTTTGTTACAGTAATCGTTCCGCTGTTCTCACTCCAGCCCTTAACAGGAAACTCCTTCGGGAAATCGTCGTAGCTTAACGTTCCGCTCCATACCGGCTGTGACTTGCCATCCTGTGTCAGTACCACCTTGATCATCGCCGGATCATCGTCAGGACCGCTGAACGGATTATCCGCTACGGTAACACTTCCCTCATAGCTGTAGGAGGTGCTGTCACTCTTCGGTGTCGAGGTCGGCTCAACTGCCTTCGTTCCAAGACTGACGGAATATTCGACCACGCTGCCCTTCTCTACCTTCGAACCTGACTTCTGTGTCTGACTGATTACGGTTCCTTTTGTTTTATCGGAATAAATATAAGTTACTTTTGACTTTAAGCCGGCGGAAGTCAGACGCTCCTGCGCTACAGACTCCTTCTTGCCGACCAGATTTGGTACAACTGCCTGATTGCCCTCTGCCCCCATACTGAGTACGAGATTGACACTGGTTCCCTCATCTACACTGGAGCCGATTACCGGATCCGTGCTGATCACGTTGCCCTTTGCAACGGTGTTGTTATATTCCTCGGAAACAGATCCTACCTTGAGCTTTGCATTCTCGATCATAGTACGGGCATCTGCCTCTGTCTTATTGGATACATCCGGAATCGTCACACCGGAATCACCCTGACTGTAGTAAATAGTCACACGGGCACCCTCGTCTACTATCTCCCCCTCAGCAGGCTCCTGATCCGTAACGATGTTCGGATCTTCATCTGCCTCAATCGGCTTAAGCTGCCAGTGAAGATTCTTGTCGGTGAGCATCTGCTCCGCATCCTCCAGGCTCTTACCAATGATGCCCGGCACAACAACCTGACCATCCTCCGCAACAACTGCCGTTGCTGTCGGTGTCGCTGTCGCACTTGCCACATCCTTATCCTTGCCGGAATGTCCCCACCAGCCTGCGAACTTGCCGATGATCAGAACAACACCGATAATGATGATCACTGCCACTACGGCACTGCAGATTTTTAAGATCTTCTCCAACTTCGGATCGATCGCATCATCCTCATAATACGGTTCTTCCTCAAAATTATCATCTGTAACCGGATCCACTGCCCGGGATGCTTCCTTGATCGCATTTAACTCGATATCAGAAATCTTCTTGGTCGGAGAAGGATCTACAACCATAGATTCCAGCTTGACATATTCTCCATCCGGCTCGCTGACCGCACGCTTCAGATCAGCGATCAGGGCTGCTGCATTCAGATAACGCAGCTCCGGCTTCTTCTGCATACACTTGCGAACAATCTTGGATAAGCTCATCGGGATCTCCGGATCCAGTTCATGAAGAGGCGCTGCCTCCTCCTGAATGTGTGACAATGCCACTGCTACCGTGCTGTCCCCCTCGAAAGGAACATTGCCGGAGAGCATCTCATACATTGTAACGCCCAATGAATAGATATCGCTCTTCTCGTCACTGTAGCCGCCTCTTGCCTGCTCCGGGCTGATATAATGCACAGATCCCATTGCATTTGAGGTGATCGTATTGGAGGTGGCTGCCTTGGCGATTCCAAAGTCTGTCACCTTCACCTTGCCTTCCTTGGAGATAATGATATTCTGCGGCTTGATATCACGGTGGATAATATGATTGTCATGTGCAGCCTCCATCCCCTGTGCGATCTGCACAGCGATACCGACAGCTTCGTTAACCTCCAGCTTGCCCTTTTTCTCGATAAACTTCTTGAGCGTGATTCCCTCAACTAACTCCATCACGATATAATTGTAATTCTCATCCTCGTCAACATCATATACATTCACAATATTCGGATGAGATAATCCTGCTACCGACTGTGCTTCCGCACGGAACTTTGCCACAAATTTCGCATCACTGCTGTATTCCTGACGAAGTACCTTGATCGCAACAAAACGGTTAAGACGATGATCCTTCGCCTTATACACATCTGCCATTCCGCCGGATCCTACTTTATCTATAATCTCATAACGATCACTTATCATCATACCTGGACCTATCATGCTTTTCCTCCAATCTATACCTGAACGAGTACGGCTGTAATGTTATCGCTGCCGCCGTTATAATTTGCCTGATCAATCAGCCGATCTCCTGCTTCCTCCAGAGATCCTGCATGATGGATGATATATTCAATCTCCTCATCCTCCACCATATTTGTCAATCCGTCGCTGCAAAGAAGGATCACATCTCCCTCTCTGACCTGAAGCTCAAAATAGTCTGCCTGCACCATCTCATCAATACCGAGTGCCCGCGTGATAATGTTCTTCTGCGGATGGACTCTCGCCTCGCTCTCGGTGATATTTCCTATCTTGACCATCTCCTCCACCAGAGAATGATCCGTGGTAATCTGCTGCAATTCATCTCTCAATAAATATAAACGGGAATCGCCAATGTTGGCAACATAAAGAGTATCCTCCTGTAATGTACATGCCACCATCGTGGTTCCCATGCCTTCAAATTCAATATCTTCCTTCGCCGACTCATAAACAGCGCGGTTAGCATATGTGATTGCCTCCTCAAAGATTGTAACCGGCGTCTTGCTGGCACTCTCTCGAACCTGTGCTACCATATTCTCAATACATAATCTCGATGCACGGTCGCCTGCCTTGTGACCACCCATTCCATCGGCAACAATGAACAGATTCCGGAAACTACCCACTGGGCTGTCGCTGCAAAACAAGCTATCCTGATTCATGGTCCGCTTAATGCCGACGTCCGTTTTTGAATATGACTTCATGTAGTTTCCCCTCCTTTGTCTTTATTTGGTAACTGACTGCAGACGGTTCATAAAGCCGTCTGATTGTTTTCATTTGTATTTAATCATTAATATACATATTACATTTTACTATAGTGTCCCCAAAAAGGCAAGTAAAATCAGGGAAGCAGCAATATCAGCGATTTTTGTTGCGCAATTGTCCACATGCTGCGTCAATATCGCTTCCCATTTCTCTCCGGATCGTCACATTGATATGGTGGCTCTCAAGCACACTCTGAAACTGACGGATATTCTCAGGAACCGAGCGGTGTCCCATCCTTCCCTCCACTGCATTCAGTGGGATCAGATTGACATGACACAGCATACCGCGCAGCCTTGCGGCAAGCTCCAGTGCATTCTCTCTGCTGTCATTGGTTCCCTGTACCATTGTGTACTCAAATGTGATACGTCTGCCCGTCTCCTCAATGTACTTACGACACGCATCCATGATCTCGTTCATCGAGAAACGGTTTGCTACCGGCATCATTTCCCGGCGGATCTCATCGTTCGGTGCATGAAGCGAGATTGCCAGTGTGATCGTCAGCTCCTCCCTCATCAGATCATAGATCTTCGGCACAAGACCACACGTAGAGAGCGTAATGTTACGCTGACTGATATGAAGTCCGTTTTCATCGGACAGCATCCGGATAAAACGGATCACGTTCTCATAATTGTCAAGCGGCTCTCCAATTCCCATGATGATCACATTGGAGACTCGCTCTCCGATATGACGTTCAATCTCGTAGATCTGATCTAAGATCTCCGAGGTTGCCAGACTTCTTGTCAGTCCTCCCACGGTGGAGGCACAGAAACGGCAGCCCATCCGGCAGCCAACCTGCGAGGACACGCAGACACTGTTGCCGTGATGATATTTCATCAGCACCGTCTCCACCATATTGCCATCGGAAAGCTCCATTAAAAACTTGCGGGTACCGTCCTTTTTCGAGATCTGCTCTCGCCGGATCTGCACGCCGCCAAGACTGCATTTTTCCTTTAACCGGTCTCTGAAAGCCTTTGAGAGATTGGTCATCTCATCAAAATCTGTCACCAGTTTCTGGTGCATCCAGGAATAAAGCTGTTTTGCACGAAACTTCTTTTCGCCCATGGCTTCGATGAAGCTCTGCAGCTCCTTCATATCCATGCTTTTAATATCAATCCGCTCCATCACGCCTGCTCCTTTCTCCGAAATGCCGCCAGAAAGAATCCGTCTCCACCGGCAAGATCCGGCAAAACCTGCAGATATCCTTTCTCAGCACATTCCCCTAATACGCTCTCCGGCAAAAGTGTTTTCAGCATCACCGGCTCTAACGGCAGCTTTTCTGCGATCCATGCCGCCTGCTCCTCATTCTCTTCCGGAGCGATCGTACAGGTGCTGTATAAAAGCGTTCCGCCCGGCTTTAAATAACGGTATACATTCTTCAGTATCTTGCGTTGCTGCACAGCCAATGCCCGGATATCCTCCGGCTTTGTCTTATATTTGATATCTGCCTTGTGTCCGATCACACCAAGACCGGAGCATGGCAGATCCGCCACGACCACATCAGCGGTCTCTTCCCATTCCGGGATAAATTCCATCGCGTCATGCTTTTTGAGCTTCACATTATGAAAACCTGTCCGGATCAGATTCTGACGGATCAGTGTAACCTTTTCCTTGGTGAGATCGCACGCACGGATCAGTCCTTCCCCATGCATCTTGTCGGCAATGTGGATTGATTTTCCACCCGGTGCGGCACAGACGTCGATCACAACGCTGTCTTCGTTTACCGGTGCTGCCTCTCCCACGATCAGCGAACTTTCATCCTGCACCTGAACCCAGCCCTTCTCAAATGCCTCCAGTTCATTTAATCTGCCATAGTCACGGATACGCAGTGCATTCGGAAACAGTCTGCCCTCTTCTACCGTAACGCCCTGTTTACGCAAAGAAGCTACGATATCCTCCTTAGACGCTCTGGACAGATTACATCGCAGACTGATGCCGCGTTCCTCATCCAGAAAGCTTCTTAATATCGCCTCTGTTTGCTGTGGACCGTACTGCTCCATAAAACGTGTCACGATCCATTCCGGCATGGAGTACCACACACTGAGATGACGCACAAGATTCTCCTTTGCCTTCGGGTACGGTGTATCCTCATGAAAACGGACCACGTTGCGCAAAACACCATTGACAAAGCCCTTGAGCGGGATCAGATGATTCGTGCAGGCAAGCCTGACCGCTTCGTTACACGCTGCACTGTCCGGCACCTGATCCATATACATGATCTGATAGACCGCCAGACGCAGGATCTGCCGTACCATCGGCTTCTGCTTTGCCACCGGAAGTTTGGAGTAACGGTCGATTACATAATCGATCTCCACACAGCGCTCGATCGTTCCCTCGACAAGACGCATCAAAAACGCTCTGTCTCTCCGGTCAAGTCCCGTCTGTTGCTCCAATATGCGGTGCAGCACTTTATCACAGTATTCACCGTTATCCATTACTGCTGTCATCGCCTCCAGCGCAAGCTGTCTTACACTTCTTATCTGCCCGCTCCGGCTGCCCGCTCCGCCTGTCTTCTTTCCCGTGTACTGATTTTGTCTTCTCTCCTGTGGCATTCCGTCTGAATCCTCCATCTCTGTATTCGCATCTTTCCCGATGCCCTAACGATATACACAAACGAAAGAACCCTTAACGGGTTCTTTCACAAATAAATCCTCTTATCACGAAAGAATACTTTCCTCTGTCAGAGAATATCCCCGCAGAAACGCTTCTGTATCCATGCGTTTCTTACCCTCTAGCTGCAGAGAACGGATCACCAGAAGATCTCTTCCGGTCTGCACCGTAAAGTAATCCTTTCCAACCTCCACGATCTGCCCCGGCTTCGCTACCGGTGTCTGCTCCTGAGCCTTCACATCAGCATCCCAGAGCTTAAGCATTTTGCCATCCAGATGCGTATATGCACTCGGCCACGGATTTAAGCCACGGATCAGTCTTTCTATCACAATCGCATCCTTTGTAAAATCAATCTCCCCCAGTGCTTTGGAAAGCATTTTGGCATAGGTATGTTTCTCATGCTCCTGCGGTACCGGAGATAAGGTTCCCTGCTCCGCCTGCTCTAAAGCCTGTAATAAAAGTGGTCCTCCAAGCCCGGAAAGCTTGTCAAACAGACTTCCTCCGGTCTCCTTCGGATCGAGCGTATACTTCTCCACCAGAAGAATATCTCCGGTATCCAGTCCCTTATCCATCTGCATGATCGTCACGCCGCTTTCTTTGTCACCGTCGATCACGGACCACTGGATCGGTGCAGCACCGCGCAGCTTTGGCAGCAGTGATGCATGCACATTCATACAGCCGTATTTCGGAAGGTTTAATACGCTTTCCGGCAGAATCTGTCCAAACGCAACGACAACGATCACATCCGGTACAAGCTTCTCAAGCTCCGGCAAAAATGCCGGATCCTTTACCTTTTCCGGCTGCAGCACCGGCACATCTGCCTCCAGCGCCTTCTCCTTTACCGGGGATGGCTGCAGCTTACCGCTTCGTCCTTTCGGACGATCCGGCTGCGTGACAACACCGACCACTTCGTGACGGCTTTCTAACAATGCCGCAAGTGTCGGTACGGCAAAATCCGGAGTTCCCATAAATACTACTCTCATACTCTGTCACCTCTCCACAAGTCTATTCTTCTTCCAGATCAGAATTGTTCAAAAGCTCTCCCTCGACCAGAGAAACATAAAGCTCTCCCTCCAGATGAGCGATCTCATGCTGAAGTGCTCTCGCCAAAAGCTCCTCTCCCTCGACAATGATCTCTTCCATGTTCTCATTTAACGCCTTTACCTTGCAGTAATTGGCTCTTGTAACGATGCCCGTTTTACCCGGCACACTTAAGCATCCCTCGTAACCGGTCTGCTCACCGGACTTTTCGATGACCTCCGGATTGATCAGAATGATCGGCTGATCCCCCTCCGGTGACACATCGATCACAACGATCCGTTTCAAAACACCCACCTGCGGTGCCGCAAGACCAACGCCCTGCGCATCATACATAGTCTCTAACATATCCTCGATCAGTGTCTGTATTCTCGGGGTCATTTTCTTAACTTCCCTTGATTTCTGATATAATAATTCATCTCCAATGGTTCGTATTGTACGAATTGCCATAGTGTTACCTGCCTTTCTCCGGGAAATGCTCCCTGACTTAAAGATTAAAATCAAACTGCAGTCTGCAGTCCCTGTATGTTTCCTGTGCCTTCATATATTGTTCCAGTCCATTCTTGATCTGACGCAGAATACGGTAATCTGCGCATTTAGCATAGATCACATACCGGTATACGTCCTTCGCTTTGGCCAAGGATGCCGGTGCCGGTCCCAGTATGACTACCTGCTCATACCGTCTCATCTGCTCTGCCAGCCTGTCCGCAAGCTCCTGCGCATGTCCACGCTGTTCGGAAAGCACCAATACCCCTAGTATATTAGAAACCGGCGGATAATGCAAGATTTGTCTCTGGATCAGTTCCTGCTCGTAAAATCCGAGGTAATCCTGCTTCGCAGCCGAAACAATGCTGTAATGCTCCGGCTGATATGTCTGAAGCACGACATCTCCCGGCTTCTCACCGCGCCCGGCTCTTCCTGCTGCCTGTGCAAGAAGCTGATATGTTCTCTCTGCTGCCCGGAAATCCCCCACATTCAGGGAAAGATCCGCCGCAAGGATCCCTACAAGCGTTACATTCGGAAAATCATGTCCCTTCACGATCATCTGTGTTCCGATCAGAATATCGGCACTTCCCGCAGCAAAATCCCGAAGGATTTTTTCATGCCCTTCCTTGCCGGTTGTTGTATCCGCATCCATCCGTAGCACACGCGCCTGTGGGAAACGTTCGCGGACAAGCTGCTCCACCTTCTGCGTGCCGATGCCAAAGGTTCCGATATACCTCGACCGGCATTTCGGACACAAAGCCGGCATCGTTGCCTGATAGCCGCAGTAATGACACACCAGATGCTCGAGTCTGCCATAATGCATATGTGCTGTCATCGACACGGAGCAGTGCGGGCATTTGATGACCTCACCACACTTCCGGCAGGACACGGAACCCGCATAGCCGCGCCGGTTTAAAAACAGGATGATCTGTTCCTTTTTCGCAAGCCGGTCCTGCATAAGCTCCATCAGCTTTCCGCCAAAGATTGACCGGTTCTTCCGTTCCAGCTCCTCGCGAAGGTCCGTCACCCAGACCTTCGGAAGACTGGCTCCTCCCGCCCTTTTTGTCAGTGTAAATAACGTATAACGCCCCTTTTGTGCCCGATAGTAGGATTCCAGAGAAGGTGTGGCAGAGCCTAAGATCACACTCGCACCGACCATAGACGCCCTATGTACTGCCACCTCTCTGGCGTGGTATTTCGGCGGCATTTCACTCTGATAGCTTGTCTCATGCTCCTCATCTATCACGATCAGTCCCAGATGTTCAAACGGCGTAAACAGTGCCGAGCGTGGTCCGATCATAATATCAATCTCCCCCGCCTTGGCACGTTCAAACTGATCAAACTTCTCTCCCTGGGAAAGTCTGGAGTGCATGACCGATACGCGCTCCCCAAACCTCCGGTAAAAACGGCTCACGGTCTGAAACGTCAACGCGATCTCGGGGATCAGCACGATCACCTGCTTATGCTCTGCAATCACCTTCTCAATGATTCCCATATAGACTTCTGTTTTGCCGCTTCCTGTCACACCATGGATCAGGTATGTTTTACGGATACCCTGCCGGTAATCCCCGGTCACGGTATCTACAATCCTTCGCTGCTGGTCATTTAACACCAGTTGTTGATCTCTTTCACCTGCCCGCATGACCGGATTGCGGTACTGCCTTTCCTCCGTCACGGACACGATTTCCTTTTCCTCAAGCCCGTGCAGAACTGCCATCGTTGTACCAGCCTCCTGTTTCAGCCTTTCATAAGGAATTCCCTGCTCAAAATCCTCCTGATTAAGAAGTGCCTGCAGCACCCGGACTCTCGCCTGATTGTGCTTTTTTGCAAACTCCTGCATGGTCTGTTCCAGTTCACTGCGCGTCTGGCAGGGATATACGGTTTTGCTTACTTTCTTTTTGATCTCACGCCGCACCGGAAGCACCGCTTTGATCGCATCGTTCATTGTGGAGCCGTAATTTTCTTTGATCCAATAAGCAAGGGAAAGCAGGTGTGATTCTGCAACCACTCCCTGCTTCACGATTTCCTTTATTGCTTTGGTTCTTTCCACGTCAAACTTTGCCTCACCGGACAGACCGATGATATAGCCCTTAAGCTCCCGGTTGCCGCTTCCGAAGGGGATGATGACCATCGCACCGATCACGGCATCATCGATCATCTCCTCCGGCACAATATACTGAAACGGACGATCCAGGCTTTTGACCGATATATCCACTATCACGTCAGCAAAAATCATAAATCTTCTTTCCCTTACTTAATAAAATTACCATCACGGACAACGTCAGCTACCAGCTCACGCTCATCCATATGATGCTTCTTTCCTTTGATCTCCTGATAATCCTCATGCCCCTTGCCGGCAAGCACGATAACGTCACCCTCCTTCGCATTCTCAATTGCGTAGCGGATCGCCTCCGCACGGTCAATGATCGTTACATACTCGCCATCTGCCTTCTGCACTCCGGTCACAATATCATCAAGGATCGCCTGCGGCTCCTCGTTTCTCGGATTATCTGATGTAACGATCGTCAAGTCTGCAAGTCTTGAGGAAACCTCGCCCATCTGAAATCTGCGGTCTCTGGAACGGTTGCCGCCGCATCCAAACAGGCAGACAAGTCTCTTTGGATGATATTCCTTCAAGGTTGACAGAAGGCTCTCAAGACTCATCGCATTATGTGCATAATCGATCATCAATGTAAACTTTGATGATACCGGAACGATCTCTACACGTCCCTTAACACGGATCTTTGACAGAGAATCCAGAATTGTCTCCTCCTTCACGCCAAAATGTCTGCAGATTGCGATCGCCGTCATGGAATTATAAACGCTGAACTTGCCCGGAATATCGATCTCGACATCCATATCAAGCTTGCCGTTCATATGATAAGCCACACCGAGTGTACCGCCCTTATCCATCAAATGTACATTGGAAGCACGCAGATCTGCATCCTCTGAAAATCCGTATGTCTCCACCTCACAGGTATGTCCCTCTAATATCTCCTGCAGATGGGAATCATCGGCATTGAAAATACCCTGTCGGCACTGTTTAAACAGCAGGCTCTTACAGTGGATATAATCTGCCAGATCCTTATGCTCGTTTGGTCCGATATGATCCGGCTCCAGATTCGTAAAGATACCATAGTCAAACACAAAGCCGCTGACTCTGTGCAACATCAGTCCCTGGCTGGACACCTCCATGACAACACATTTACAGCCGGCATCCACCATCTTCCGGAAGGATTCCTGCACCACATAAGACTCCGGTGTAGTATTGGCAGACGGGATCTTTTCCTCTCCGATGATCGTCTCGATCGTACCGATCAGACCTGTCTTATAGCCGGAATGCTCAAGAATGGAACGTACCATATAGGTCGCTGTTGTCTTTCCCTTGGTGCCGGTGATACCGATCGTTGTCAGCTCTCTTGCCGGATGTCCGAAAAATGCTGCCGAGGTCTGTGCCAGTGCCAGTCTTGTATCCTCCACACGGATCACTGTCACGTCCTCTGCCACATCCACGTCCCTCTGCACGATCAACACCGGGCAGCCGTTCTGTGTTACCTCCGCCGCAAAATCGTGTCCGTCTCTTACCGCACCACAGATGCAGACAAAAACAGCTCCCGGTGCTGCTTTTCTGGAATCATAGATCAGCGCAGAGATTTCCTGCTCTACATTTCCCTGTACAAGCTGATAGTCTACATCCTCCAACAATGTTTTTAATTGCATGATATCTCTTCCTTTCCATCTATCCTATTTTCTTAATTGATTCTTCGCTGAGCTCTCCATCGAAAACAACTGATGCCGGACCGGTCATCCATACCGTGTCATTCGCGCGGTCATAGAAGATCTCAAGATCTCCTCCCAGCAAATGTACGGTCAGATGCTCATCGGTCTTTCCGTTTAATACGCATGCCACTGCAGACGCACAGGTTCCTGTTCCGCACGCAAGAGTCTCTCCGGAGCCGCGCTCCCACACTCTCATATTGATCTCATGGCGGCTTAATACCTGCACAAACTCGGTATTGATCCGGTTCGGAAACAATTCATGATTCTCAAAGGACGGTCCGATCTTTTCCAGATTGAGTGATGCCGTGTCATCCACAAATATCACGACATGCGGATTCCCCATGGAAACGCCTGTCATACGGTAAATCTTTCCGTCTACCGTAACCGGTTCATCCACAAACTGCTCTTTTTCGGAGCGGATTGGGATCAGGGAAGGCTTTAAGATCGGAGACCCCATATTCACCTTCACAAGAGATACCTTTCCCTCCTTCACAGTGAGATCCAGATACTTAATACCACCTTTTGTCTCCACGGAAATACTTGTTTGGTCCGTCAGGCCATAATCATAAACATACTTTGCCACGCAGCGGATACCGTTTCCGCACATCTCTCCTTCGGATCCGTCCGCATTATACATTGCCATCCGAAAATCCGCCTGATCCGACGGACAGATCAGGATCAATCCATCAGAGCCCACGCCGAAATGACGGTCGCTGACAAACCGGGACACTTTATCCGGATCCTCAAGCATTTTCTCCATACAATTTACATATACATAATCATTACCACACCCATGCATTTTCGTAAACTTCATAAATCCCCTTCCTTTCCGTCAGGTTTCCCTGCCGCATAAACAATATATTTTGTGTACACTCATTCTATATAACAATATACGCAACAAATATTCATTTATTGTTCCATACTTTGCAAATACTGCCATCATTGACCGGCTGTGATCTGATAACCCATGCCATACCGGTTCACAATCTTAAACGGTGTTCCCTGTAATTTTCCACGAAGCTTGCGAAGCATCGTATTTAATGCATCTGTGGCCTCTTCCTTCTGATTCCATACCTGCCGCAGGATCTCCTGCAGCGTCACAACCTCCCCGGCATGAGTGAGCAGAAGATGAAGCAGCTGGTATTCTTTGCCGGTAAGACAAAGCGGCTTTCCCTGCCATTCATAGTCTCTTTTGTCCCGGCATTCCAAAAGACCATTCCGGTAATAAAACGGTCCGTTCTGTCCCCGGTACAGGCGAAATAATCTCTGCAGACGAAGAAGCAGTACATTGGACGCAGTCCCTGCCGGAACATAATCGTCCGCACCAAGCTCCAGACTTCGGATCTCCTCATAGCAATAAACACGCTCTTCATGCCCGACGACAACCACCGGACACTGCCACTTTATACGGAGTGTCTCCAGTCTGCGAAAGCCACTCTCCTGTCCATTCAGAAAAAGTACCACCGCATCTGCATCCTCTGTCTCCTCACGGACCACCGTCACGCCCTCCTGCTTCATTGCCCGGATCAGCCGCTCACCGCCGTCCGATTCGTCTGTGTATATCTGCAATCTCATAATGTGCCTCCTGCAGGCTCCTGCGATACTTCTCCAGCTTCTCTGCTCCCGTCTGACCACGCATTAACCGTCCTTTAAAGCAGTGATACTTCCTACGAAGCGGCTCCGGTGTCAGATCCGCCAGTACCATATCTGCTCCCGCCTGCACACCGCGCAAAACGCCTTCTCTGTCCGTAAGCTCTACCGTCTGTGATACCGGCAGATAAATATCCGGAAACGACAAACGCAGCAGGGACAGTATCAGATAGGTCAGATCCGGCATGCCGTTACGCTCCTGCTCAAACGGCGTCCCGTTCGCCGCCAGAAAGGTATCGACCATCATGATATCCGGTGCAAGCTGTCTCAGAAACGCAAACTCGTCCGCCAGCTCTGCCACACGCTGATACGGTGTGCCGATCATAAAACCACTTCCCACCAGATAGCCAAGCTCCTTTAGCTCCCACAAGCATTGTTTCCGGCGAAGAAGGGACATCTGCGCCGGATGAAGCTTCCTATAAAAGCTGTCATTGGCGGTCTGATGACATAAAATATACCCGGTCGCACCGGCATCCCTCCACTTCTGATAAACTGCTCTTGACTTCTCGCCGAGGGACAAAAGTACCGTCACATCCTCCGACAGACTACAGATACGCCGGATCATGTCTGCAACCACATCCGGTGTATACCACAGATCCTCGCCACCCTGCAGCAAAAAGCAGGAAATTCCATGCTCCAATCCTTCCAGGCAGCACGCCACCACTTCCTCCGTGCTCATCCGGTAACGCTCAGCAAACCGGTTATCTCTGCGCATGCCGCAATAATAACAGTTATTCTTGCAATAGGAGGTCAGGTCAATGGTTCCCACCCACATAATGGATGAATCCGGTCTGCTTTTGCGGATCTGCTCCGTATAGCTGCACAAAAGCTGTAAGAGCTCCCCATCCCGGAAACGGATAAGCTCCGCATACTCGGCACTGCTTAACTGTCCCATCACACGCAGACGGTGTGCATACTCCTGCAGACCTTCATTCACTGTTCCAACGCCTCCTCTTCTTATGTTCTTACCTTTCATGATGCCATATTTTCTACAGAAACGCAAGAGGATACCCGGTCTCATCAACCCGGGTATCCTCTTCTTTTATTGTATGCCCCTTTATTCTTCAAACTGCTTCATCAGTCCACATATTGCTCTGTCTAACTCAGGCTTTAACTCCTCCAGACTACAGGGTGTTCCGTTTAAGATCACACTGTAGCAGGATGCACTAACCAGCTCCACGATCATATAGATCATCAATTCCCTTTGTCGGAAGTTCCTGTCGGATTCTCCCAGAATATCATCAAAGATATCCATACAGTTCATATTCCCCATATTGGAGATACGGATATGGGAAAACATCGCCCAACTGAGATTTTTGGAGATAAAACGCATCAGTGCCTTATTCTCATTTAACTGATCTACGACATGATTGACCAGAAAAATAACTTTATCTTCCAAACCGGAAAATTCCTGATTCTCCATTGCTTCCTTGGCACATTCAAAAAGCTTACTTGCTTTGTTAGCGATCAGACGATCCCTGATATCGTATTTGTCTTTGAAATAAAGATAAAAGGTTCCCTTCGCCATCTTTGCCTGCTTGGCAATATCGGAAATGGAGGTATTATTGATTCCCTTGGAGGTAAACAGCTCGAATGCCGACATCAGCAGAGCTTCCTGCTTCTGCTTCTTTTTCTCTGCAACACGCTCAGCCATATCATCCCTCATTTCTATCTGCCCGGACGTCATCTGTCGCCGGACATTTGAAGTTCTTTGATTAATCTTCGTCTGCTGTCAGCTCTTCGGTTGCCATGATGAACTTCACACTTCCGTCCATTCCATCCGCATTGCCGCTGAAGCTTGTGTAATCACCGGAGATACTGCTGATCTTGGAAAGTCTGTCGTTCAGATCATCTGCACTGTCTAACATTTCCGTTACCGCATCTGCGATCTTGCTGATACCCTGCTTATCGAACTCGTTCATACCGTTTTCAAGAGTAGAAGCACCATCATTAAGGGAAGAAATGCCATCTGAAACGGCTCCTGTTGCATTAACAAGCTTTGTCATACCGGCAAACAGTGTGCCGGTTCCCTGCTGAAGCTGCACTGCTCCCTTGCGAAGCTTGCTGCTGTTGCCGGTCAGTTTCTTTGCTCCCTTTGTGATCGTGGATGCATTCTTGATCAGTCCGGATGCACCATCGTTAAGTGCCTTGTTATTGTCCGTCAGCGTTCCTGCCGCTGTGTTCATCTGATTGATGCTGTCAGATAACTGTGTCACGCCTGCCTTCATCTGTGCATTTCCATCGGTCAGAGCCTTGGAGCTGTCACGAAGCTGTGATGCATAGCCGGACATTGTGCCGGCTGCCGTCTCCAGAGAAGCTGCACCTGTGTACAGATTCTGTCCGGTTGCAGTCTTGTCGGTTGCTGCCTTCATGGTTGCAAGAGCGACTGCCAGATCTGCCTGACCATTCTTATCGGCATCTCCGTCTGCCTTGCCGTTTGTTGCTGCATCTACAGCATCGGCCACCTGCTCGCCGCCCCGGATATACTGGATCGCGCCCTGAAGTGCTGCGGCTGCCTGCTTTGCACTGGCATCACCGGCTGCTGCGGCTGCCTCGTACTGCTTCTCCATTGCCTCAAGACCTGCAACACACTGATCCAGCTCGTCTGTCTTCTTCAGCTTGTTCGCTGCTGCATTCAGGGAAGCAACACCCTGCTGTGCCTGACCAAGACCATCATCCAGCTGACCAATGCCCTCCTTTAAGCTCTTGGTTCCTGTCGTCATCTGATCCATATTGTCCTTTGCCAGAAGTTTATTAACAGAAGCCACATAGGTATCTACACCGCTTCCGAGCTTCTCATACTGTGCCGGAAGATCCTTTGTTGCGGTACGAAGCTGACCAATTGCATCAACCAGCTGGCTTGTTCCTGTCGTATACGCCTGCACACCCTTTGAAAGTGTCTTGGCACCCTTTACATAAGTGGTCACGCCATTAAGCAGCTTATCGGTTCCCTTTGTATAACTTACGATACCGGTCTTTAATGTACCGGCACCATCCTTAAGTGTACCTACGCCATCCTTGGCTGTCTTAACCGCATCTGCATATTCGGAAAAGCTGTCACTTAACTTCTCCGTACCTTCATGAAGCTTCTTACTTCCATTGACAAGCTGAGAAGAAGCATCGGTCAGATCATCAATCTTATCCGTAAAATCGTCCATATCATCAATCTTGTCAAAATCAAGCTCATTGAACAGCTGATTCGTTGCTACTGTATAAGTGGAATTCATCTCGAAATTCTTGACATCCGCCTTGATCGTAACAGTGTCGGTAATCTTGTCACTGATCTTTGAGGTATCGATATCCATATCATCACCAAAGTCAAGGTTATCCAGATCAAGACTTTCTGCCAGACCCGGGAATCCATAAGCAACAACAACATCATTGTCACCCTCAGATACGAGAGTACCATTGTCAATTGTTACATTTTCAAACTTATCAACCGGAAGGATCATTCCTGTCACCATCATAAACGGTGTATAAATATCTGTCTGCTTTCCCCCCAGTGAAACGGTCTGCTTAGAGTGGTTTGTATACTTGATCGTCATCTCGACCTTACCACTCTTACCGATCAGATCCTTCGGTGCTGTCTCCTTACCATCCAGCTTATAAGTGATATTCATGCTTACCGGCAGATTCTTGTCTGTCTTACCCTGATAATAAATATCCTTATCACCGGTATTCCATGTCAGGGAATCACCGCTCTGTGTGAACTTCTCATCACCCTTAACATTCTCAATATCCGTCAGATCAGATACATCCTTTACGGTTCCGTTAATGCCAGAGTTTTTCAGCCAGTCAGATACTACAACATCCTTTACCTGACCTGCCGCATCTGTATTGACATATACGGTTTCCTGCTTGGATACATCCTCCTTATCCAGTCCGCCTGACTCGCTTGTCTTAACCTTCTCTGTGCTTGACACACTTGCTGCCATGGCATCTACTGCGAATGTATGACCGGCATACTCCACACTGCCCGTCAGAAGACCTGCTGTCAGAAGACCTGTTAAGCCTAACGCTAAGATTCGTTTCATATTCTTTCTCATAACAATACATCCTTTCTGCTAATCCTCTTTACGATAACTTTTCTTTCTTTGCTGCCTTGTCTCGCTGAACAATTCCTGCCTTGCACATATCCCAAGAAGTCCGCACGATCACTCCGTCAAACAGCCAGAGCATTGCAGGAAGGATGCAGATAACAACGATCATACTGATCACTGCACCACGTGCAAGCAGGGTTACAATTGATTTGATCATATCTATCTGTGAATACAGACTCACGCCGAAGGTTGCGGCGAAGAATCCGAAACCACTTGTCAAAATGGACTTGATCGAAGTTCTGTGGGCAATTCCAACAGCCTCTGCTTTTGTCGCTCCGTTGATCCTTTCCTTGTGATAACGGCTCGTCATCAGAATCGCATAATCGACGGTCGCACCAAGCTGGATCGTTCCGATAACGATACTCGTTACAAACGCAAGCGATGTATTCGTGTAATACGGAACGGACATGTTGCAGGCAATCGCAAACTCGATAACCGATACGAGAATGATCGGAATTGAGATGGATTTAAAGGTGATCATGATAATCAAGAAGATCGCTGCGATGGAGATCGTATTTACATTCTTCAGATCGACATCCGTCACATCCTGCAGATCCTTCATCAGCGGTGCCTCACCAATAACCATGGCACCCTTCTGATAACTCTTTACGATCTTATTGATATCCGCAATCTGCGCATTGACCTGATCCGTCGCCGACTTGTAATCCGAGCAGATAAACATCAGCTCGTAATCCTTCGTCTGGAGAATATCCCGCAGGCTGTCCGGGATCATGCTCTCCGGCATGTTCGGTCCGATCAGCGAACTAAGACCGATCACCCATTTTACTCCATCAACCTCCTCGATCTTATTGCTCATGTTCTTTTTGTCCTTTGCGGACAGATCGCCGTTTTTCATCAGAACGATATGCATATTACTCATATCAAATTCTTCGGAAAGCTTATCATTGGCGATTGCACTAGGGATCGTCTTTGGAAGAGACGAATCAATGTTATAGTAAATCTTGTAGTTGGCATTACCGTAAGCTGCAGGCGCGATCAGCACAACAAACAGTGCCAGTGCTACCCAGTGATACTTCACAATTATCTTAGACAGACCGTCCAGATTTGGCAAGAGTGATTTATGAGAAGTTTTCTCAATTGCCTTGTCAAAAGTGAGGATCAATGCCGGAAGAACAGTTACACAGGCGATCACACCGATGATAACACCCTTTGACATAACGATTCCGATATTCGTACCAAGACGGAAGGTCATGGAGCAAAGTGCCAGGAATCCGGCGATCGTTGTCAGGGAGCTGCTCGATACGGATACGAAGGTATTCGTGATCGCATGCTTCATCGCACGCTTGTTATCGTCAGGGAATCTCTCCTTG
>ERZ650918.977-NODE-977-length-27838-cov-7.751179_pt1 | contig 27838 bp, 19 predicted proteins | sample MGYA00514758_ERZ650918 | MGnify/ENA metagenome assembly ERZ650918 | reverse complement strand
ATAGTTTGGAGCTTCTTTTGTGATATGGATATCATGTGGATGGCTCTCTTTTAAGGATGCTGCGGAGATCTTAACAAATCTTCCTGTCTCCTGAAGAGTTGGGATATCCTTTGCTCCACAGTAACCCATACCGGAACGTAAACCGCCTAACAGCTGGAATACAGTATCTTCTACCATACCCTTATAAGCTACACGGCCTTCTACCCCTTCTGGAACCAGCTTCTTTGCATCGGTCTGGAAGTAACGGTCCTTGCTTCCGTTTTCCATTGCTGCAATAGAGCCCATGCCGCGGTATACTTTGTACTTACGTCCCTGATACAGTTCGAAAGCACCCGGGCTCTCGTCGCATCCTGCAAGCATGCTTCCCATCATACAAACGCTGCCGCCTGCTGCGATGGCCTTTGTAATATCACCGGAATACTTGATACCGCCATCTGCGATGATCGGGATACCGTACTCTTTTGCAACTGCGTAGCAGTCCATAACAGCGGTGATCTGAGGAACACCGATACCTGCAACTACACGGGTAGTACAGATAGAACCAGGTCCGATACCAACCTTAACGCAGTCAGCGCCAGCTTCGATCAGGGCTCTGGTTGCATCACCGGTTGCTACGTTTCCTGCAATGACCTGAACATCCGGATATGCTTCCTTGATCATCTTTACGCAGCGGATAACGTTTGCGGAATGACCATGAGCAGAGTCTAAAACAACTACGTCTACTTTTGCCTTAACCAGTGCTTCTACACGCTCCAGAACGTTAGCTGTGATACCGATAGCAGCACCACATAACAGACGTCCCTGGGCATCTTTTGCAGACAGAGGATATTTGATCTGCTTTTCAATATCTTTGATGGTGATCAGGCCCTTCAGGTTGAAATCATCATCAACGATAGGCAGCTTCTCTACTCTTGCCTTTGCAAGGATCGCTTTTGCTTCCTTTAAGGTAACGCCTTCTTTTGCTGTAACCAGGTTCTTGGAAGTCATGCACTCTCTGATCGGACGGCTGAAATCTTCCTCAAACTTTAAGTCACGGTTGGTAATGATACCAACTAACTTCTTGCCTTCTGTGATCGGCACACCGGAAATACGGAATTTTGCCATCAGATCATTGGCGTCCTTTAATGTATGCTCTGGGGAAAGATAGAATGGATCGGTGATAACACCGTTCTCAGAACGTTTTACACGATCTACCTCCTCAGCCTGTGCCTCAATAGACATATTCTTATGAATAATGCCAATTCCTCCCTGACGAGCCATGGCGATTGCCATACGATGCTCTGTAACGGTATCCATACCTGCACTCATTAACGGAATGTTCAGACGGATCTTCTTGGTCAGGTTTGTGCTTAAATCAACCTGGTTTGGGATCACTTCTGAATAGGATGGAACCAGAAGCACATCATCAAAGGTAATGCCTTCACCGATAATTGTACCCATTCATTTTTCCTCTCTTTCTCTGTAAAATTTTTGTATGAAGGTTCAATATAACGCCAGCGCTAAAAAAACATCGGTTTTATCAGACACTGGCGTTTTGGCCTTCTTATTAGTAAATAATACTAGCAAATTTTATATGGATTGTCAAACCCATTTAACGGAAAATATTCATTGAAATTCCTTATGATTTTTTATGAGGTAAACTTATCACTAGATAAATTTTCTTGGAAATACCCTGCGCATCGCTGCCTTCATCTTATCACCCGGTTCAAATAATACCTTGGTGGTCTGGGCCCCTTTCTGGCTGATCAGGGCATAGACATCTGCTCCGGCGTTATGACTGGTACAGTCGATCACTTTCATTCCCTGCTTTTCATAATCCTTTAAAACATAGGAATTTGCCGATGCGATCACCTGTACATCTTCTTTATCGCAGTCAAACGTTTTCTTTCTTCTTGCTTTTCCAAGAATACTGTCTACACTGAAACCGCCATCTGCAAACAGGTATTCATATTCTACACTCAAATTCAGAAAAACAAAATACGTAGCCGCTGCTGCTGCCGCCAAGATCAGAATTCCCAATAACATCTGCAGTGCTGCCAGTACTGATAACGCGCACACAACGATCATCAGGATCTTTACCGGCCAGGCATATACGGGATCTTTCCGTTTTACCAGCCATTCAATATAATTTTCTTCCATGATAATTCTGCCTTCTCCTGTTGTATTTTTTATAACCTATATTGTTAATATTATAACCCATCTTTCTTAAGTTTTCCAGCTATTTTCACTGCTTGCATCGGATTTTTAACCTTTTGACCCTTGGTATCATATAATAAATACAAATAACTTCCCAGGCAGGTAATATTCTTATGACTTCCCCTCTTTGTCTGAACGATATAAAACCTGGTGAAAAAGCACGGGTCTGCTGCCTTACCTCTTCCGGCAGCATCCGACGCCGTTTTCTTGATATAGGTCTCGTTGAAAATACACTGGTAGAATGTGTTGGGATAAGCCCTTTAGGGGATCCTGCTGCCTACCAGATCCGCGGAGCTGTGATCGCTATCCGTAAAGCAGACAGCAGAAACATCCAGATCTGCAGAAAGGAGAAAGCATGAAGCAGCCAAAAGCCATACCGGATCACTATCCTGTGATCGCCCTTGCAGGAAATCCCAATGTAGGAAAAAGTACTTTATTTAACAGTCTTACTACCGGGAAGAAGCAGCACACCGGAAACTGGATCGGCAAGACCACAGCTAATGCCTGGGGAATCTGCCACAGTCCGGCCCGTGATTACACACTGGTAGACATTCCAGGAACTTACTCCCTCTCTTCCCGTTCTGCAGAGGAAGAAGTTGCCAGGGATTTTATCTGTTTCGGTGCTCATCAGGCAGTGGTCATTGTCTGTGATGCCACCTGTCTGGAACGCAATTTAAACCTGGTCCTTCAGATCCTGGAAGCTACGGACCGTACATTGGTATGTGTCAATCTTTTAGATGAAGCGGAAAAGAAAAACATCACCATTGATCTGGATCAGTTATCAGACCTGCTGTGTGTACCGGTAGCAGGAACCTCTGCCAGAAAGAAAAGCACACTTTCTTCTTTCTTGGAGCGGTTAGATGATATTACTGAAGGTCCTGCCATTCCCCACTATCAGGTCACTTACTGCCCTGAACTGGAAAAAGCAGTCTCCATGGTGGAACCTGCTGTGAAAAATTGGCTGGATACCCATGAACTTCCATTTTATACCACTTCCCGCTTTCTCTCCCTGCGCCTGCTAGAAGATGATCCGTCCTTTCTCCGGTCTTTTACAAATGCCTGCCAGCTTGTTCCGTCACAGGATCCTGCCATTGCAGACTGTTTAAAAACTGCCTGGGATCATTTAAACAGAAAAGGCATTTTTAAAGACATATTAAAAGACCGCATTGTCTCCGGCCTGATCGACAACGCTGAAACCATTGCCTCCCTTTGTGTAAAGCTGCCGGAACGCAGCTACAATGAAACCGACCGGAAACTGGACCGCATCCTTACAGGCCGCCTGGCTGCCTATCCTGCCATGGCCGGACTTTTAGCCCTTATCTTCTGGATCACCCTGGTTGGGGCAAACGACCTGTCCGCCCTGCTTTCCAGACTGTTTTTTTCCTTTCAGCCGGTACTGGATCAGGCCCTTTTATCCCTTCATTTTCCAGACTGGATCCGGGACGCCTTCGTTCATGGGGTCTATCAGGTCCTCGCCTGGGTGGTTTCCGTTATGCTGCCTCCCATGGCTATTTTCTTTCCTCTTTTTACCTTATTGGAGGACTCCGGCTATCTGCCCCGTATCGCCTACAACTTAGACCGGCCTTTCCAGTGCTGTAAAGCCTGCGGGAAACAGGCTCTTACCATGGCAATGGGATTTGGCTGCAACGCAGCAGGGATCACAGGCTGTCGTATTATCGACTCCCCAAGAGAACGGCTTATTGCCATGATCACAAACAGTTTCGTTCCCTGTAACGGCCGTCTGCCTCTTTTTATCACTTTGATCCTGCTGTTTTTATCCGGAAATAGCCATGGCCTGCTTTCTTCTGCTGCCAGTGCCCTGCTGCTTACTTTGTTCATCCTTTCAGGGATCGCCATGACTTTTATTACCTCTTACCTTTTATCTGCAACGATCTTAAAAGGAGTTTCCTCTTCCTTTACCTTAGAGCTTCCCCCTTACAGGAAGCCCCAGATCGGCAAAGTGATCTTTCGCTCGGTAACAGACCGGACCCTTTTCGTCCTTGGAAGAGCTGCCGCTGTAGCTGCTCCTGCCGGTTTTCTCCTGTGGATCATGGCAAATACAGCTCCGGGAAATATAAGCCTTCTTGCACGTTTCAGCCGGTTTTTAGACCCTCTTGGACGTCTTATGGGGATGGACGGGGTGATCTTAACTGCCTTTATCCTGGGACTTCCGGCAAACGAAATCGTTCTTCCTATTATCCTTATGGCCTACACAGCCCAGGGAAGCCTAACAAATTTTGAAAATATGGGACAGTTAAAAGAGATCCTTCTGTTACATGGCTGGACCTGGAAAACAGCTGTCTGCGTCCTGCTTTTCTCCCTGATGCACTGGCCCTGTTCCACTACCCTGATCACACTGTATAAAGAAACAAAAAGTAAATGGTGGACCTTTGTTTCTGCTTTTCTGCCGGCATTTTGCGGTGCTTTATGCTGTATCATTTTTACGGTCCTGACCCGCCTGTTCCAGACATTTTAACATTTAGTTTAATATTTCCTTAAACCAGTATTTACCTGCCTTGACATCCCTTATCCCTTCTTATATAATACAAAATCTGTAAAATACTTTATAAAGCATATGAAAAAGCATATGAAAAGAGGGATATTTATGTCTTCAAACAAGAATTCCCGCTCTTCCTATCATGGTCCCAGAGGAAGACGGGATAAGGATCATACATCAAAGCGGCTGCATTTTGACTATGACAGGCCGAAAAGAAAACCAATAAAAGGAGGTTGGATCCCCTTTGCAGCAGCAGGAGCTGTTGTCGTACTCTTAGGCATCTCCGCTGCTGTACTCCATTCCCGTTCTGTTTCTGAACCGGAAAGAGCCGCAAAAGCAACTGCCAGCCAGGCATCTGAAACTTCTCCTGTCTTACTGACTGTCAACGGCATTTCTTTAGAGGGATTAAGCAAAGATGAGGCTGTTTCCCGGATCAGTAAGTCTCTTTCCTGGAATATGACTGCCGCATATGAAGATGACAGTAAGGAACTTCCCAACATTCTTACAGACGCCATCCGCAACTGGCTTACCAGTAAAGAAGAGGAAACCGTTTCAGGAGATCTTACATTAACAGCGGCAGAGCTTCCAACGGATGCCCTGAAAAATTCCATTTCCCAGGAACTGGAAGAACTGGTAAAAGAATGGGATGTTCCTTCAAAGATCAGTACCCTGGACCACTATGACAACCAGAAGGGACAGTTTGTGTTCAGGGAAGGCTGCGCCGGCTCACGTATTGACCGGGACCAGCTGGCCAATGATATTTTAGCTGCCATTCATGAAAACCGCATGGATGCTGTAGTAGAAGTACAGTCCCATAAGGAAGCACCTTCTATTTCCTGTGATGAGGTAAAAGCCAGCTACAAGACTCTCGTCACCTTTACCACAGAAACCACGGACAATGATAAGCGCAACACCAATGTACGCCTTGCTGCAGAAGCTTTAAACGGAACCATTGTCCAGCCCGGGGAAGAATTTTCTTTTAACTCTGTTGTAGGACAGCGTACTGCGGAAAAAGGATACCAGGAAGCAGCCGCATACAACAGTGGCGCTGTCGTCCAGGAACTGGGAGGCGGTGTATGCCAGATCTCCAGTACCTTATACCGGGTAGTATTTCAGTCCGGCATGGAAGTTACCTTCCGCCGCTCCCATACTTTCGAGCCTAACTATGTAACTCCGGGCCAGGATGCTGCCATCAGCTGGGAACAGCCTGACTTCCGTTTTGTAAATACTTCTGACAAACCTATCGGTATTCTTGCAAGCTACGCTGACCGCAAGGCAACTGTTTCTATTTTCGGCGTGCCTGTATTAGAGGATGGGGTTGTATGGGATCTGGCTTCTGAAAAAGTAGAAGAAATCGACCCGCCGGAACCGGAATACGTAGAAGACCCTACTTTAGCTCCGGGAACAGAAAATACAATAAAAGCGGCCACCAAAGGCAGCCGCTGGGATACTTATAAAGTTGTATACAAAGACGGACAGGAAGTCGAACGTACTCTGGACCACTCCAAAACCTATCTTGGCCATAGTGCTGTGATCCACCGCAACACCTCTTCTGCTTCCGGCACAACTACTTCCGGTACAACTACTTCTGATACAACTGCCTCCAGCACAAAAGGAGCACAAGAAAGCAGTTCTGTTGCAAATCCAACAAAAGCAGCTGCTCCGACTAAGGCTGGGACAACAGAGAAAAAGGCTCCAAAACATGAAACAGCCCCGGCACAGACAGCTCCGGCACCAACAGAACCAGCGCCAACTGCTCCGGCTGCACCGGAAACCTCACAGCCAGCCCCGGAAGAAACCATTGCTCCCTTTGTTCAGTAAGTCCTTATTTTAACAGTTTTCCAAGGGTCTCCCGCAGTTTATCCACTTCGATCGGCTTGGAAAGATGGGCATTCATGCCGCTTGCAAGAGACCTGCGGATATCTTCATCAAAAGCATTGGCACTGATGGCAATGATAGGGATCTTTTTATGATCCGGATGATCGGTGGTCCGGATGGCATGGGCTGCCTCCAGTCCGTTCATAACCGGCATCATAATATCCATAATGATCAGATCATAATATCCTTTCTCGGAGGCGGTAAACTTATCTACCGCCTCTTTTCCGTCACAGGCATTTTCCACAGACATTCCCATATCTTCCAGAATATACTGTAATATCTCCCGGTTCAATGGATTGTCCTCTGTTACCAGAACGCGGACACCTGTAAAGTCTCTTTCCACCCTGGAAACTTCTTCTTTTACATGGTGGGCGCTGACCGGCTTTAACGTAATGGAAAACCGGAAGGTACTTCCTTCCCCGATCTGGCTTTCAAGCTCAATGGTTCCGCCCATCATATGTACCAGACGGTTGCTGATCGCCAGTCCCAGTCCGGTTCCCTGCTGTCCTACCGCAGAACGGTCCACCTGCTCAAAACTTCTGAAAATACGCTGGCGGTCTTCTTCACTGACACCGATGCCGTGATCCTTCACCGCAAACTGTAATTTAGAAAGACCATCAGAAAGCCTTGTTTCCTCTACTGTTAAAGTGATCTCCGTGTGATCCCCGGAATATTTCACTGCGTTGCTTAACAGATTGACCAGGACCTGACTGAGACGCAAAGCATCCCCATAGAACCACTGGTTGACCAAATGGATCTCCTGATGATATTTCTGAGATTTTTCCTCAAACTTAGCTTCCAATAACGGATACAGTTCGCCGATCATCTTATCAAGCTGGAAATCATCTTTTACCAGTTTCATCTTTCCGCTTTCGATCTTTGACATATCCAAAATATCATTTAACAGACCTAACAGATATTTGGAGGATCCTTTTACCTTCTTTAAGCAGTCTAAACGCACTTCCTCTGTCTGTCCTTCTTTTAGAGCGATCTCTGTCATACCAATGATACCGTTCATAGGAGTACGGATCTCATGGGACATATGGGCCAGGAAATCGGATTTTGCCTGTGCAGACTGATCATGACGGTCTCTGTTGATACGATTCTGGATGATAATGCCGATCTCCCAGAGAAGCTTTCTATCCTCCTCATTTTCATAAACAGATGGTTCTATTCCCAAAAGGAAGATGCTTCCGGAATACTGTCCGTTATCTGACATAAGGATCCCCACACCGGTCTGGTCTATATCTGTTTTCCTGAAAACAGGTACAACGGACAACAGCTGTTTTACAGGCTGCACTGCGTTGATCTGGGCATCCTGATTTAATTTTTCATACTCTTCTTCTGTACAGTGGACAACGCCCCGTTTTCCCATGAGGCCATGAAGATGCTTCCACTGGTATTCCAGCTCGCTGGAAAGGAAATCATAATGAAAACTGGTGATCAGCATATTTTCCATTCCATAACGTGCTTTTAAGCGGCGGGAAAGCAGATCCAGTCCTGCATCAATAGACGGACAGCGGTCTAACAGATTTAATGCCAGGGAAGCCAGACTGATCTGTTCCATATATCCCATGGAAACGATCTTTCCAAATGTTTTCGGCTGTGCTCCCGGATCCTTTACCTCATTCCAGGAAAGGACACCGATCTCCTGCTTTTCCGCTTCTGTAACAGCGATCCGGACCCGTCTTAACAGAGAGGTGGTTGTTACACTTTCATCCCCTCTGGCAATTCCAGCCTGGAAATTAAGATTTAAGGCACTGCGCCGGATCATCACAGAAAAACGTTCTTTCAGTTTTTCCAGTTTCTGCCTGCAGCTTTCCTCTGTAATTTTAGGGATCCAGGCAAGGAGTTCATCAGAACCTGCACGGATCATCACCGGAGGTCTGGAAAGATCTTCGGCACACACCTCCAGAAACATTTTGGAAAATTCTTCCAGGACCACATCCCTAAATGTCAGACCAAAGTCCCTGGTTATGATGGTAAAATGACAGATATCCACAAGAATAAACATACCCTGGGGATACTTTCCACGAACCTTCTCAATTACCTCCATTCCCGGTTTTAAACGGTAAAATAAGGTAACAGGATCTATCATCTGCTTTCGTTCCTGTTTCAGTTCCCGCATCTTTGTTTCATGGATATCCCGGACAAAACCTACGATCTTTCGATCATCCTCTTTTGTCTCTGTAATGGTCTTTCCTCTGATCTCGATCCAGCGTCCCTGTGAGTGGTTGCCATTGATACAGCAAAACTGACCATAAATTGTATTCTCATGACTTTGCAGCATAGAAAGGAGCTTTTTCTGGTCTTCCCTTGAAAAATAACGGTCCAGGATCTTTTTTTTGGCATTTTTTATATCCCACAAACCATCCATTTCCCTGCTGTTTACGATCTCCAGTGTATTTCCTTTTTCACGGTATGTAAAAAACAGGTCATTGGAACTTTCTACTGCGATCCGGTAACGCTCTTTTTCTTCACTGAGCTGATGTTCTGTGCTGATCTCACTTTCTGTCAGATTTTCAACCACCTGATGCAGCTCATCTACTTCCTGGATACCGGAAGGCGCAAACTCTTTTAAGCCTGCAATTCCGCTTCGGATACTGTCCATAAGCCTGTATACCGGTCGTGTTACGCAGCGGATCACCACACTCATGATCACCAGTCCCAAAACTGCACAGGCCACAATAGTCGTCAAAATATCGCTGTACAGCTTATCTCCCAGACTGAAAATAGAGTCCTCTGCCACAAAACCACATAAAACCCAGTTTGTATTCTTATAAGGGACATTATTGGCATACAAATTCATTTTTGAAAACAGGGCATAGATCTCCTGGGTACCGATCTTAGAGTCCTTTACCTTGAAAAGGTCCTCATGCTTTGTACTTTCCAGCTTAAAAATACCATTTTCACGCTGTACCGCATCATAAAGATTACCTTTTCCTGCAATATTTTCATACGTACCATCTCCGTTATCAACGGCAATGGCGTAACCGGCTGTCTGTTGCCTGTTCAGATCCTGTACACGGAAATAGGTATTGCACAGATAACTGACAGAAACTTCCGTTCCCACAACACCATAGATCACACCATCATTGACCAAAGGGACAGAATATGTGATCATTTTATGGTTATCCATTTCATAATCTTCCAGTATAAAAGGCATGGACCAGTAACCTAAACTGGCCATATCTACCCCTGTATGAGCCATACCTGCTGTGTAAGGTTCATAGAAAAAATCATCACTTTCCCTGATACCTTTTCCCTGAAAACGAAATGCAGGGGACCAGGAATTATCCAGGGTAATTCCCCACTGACGGGCCAGAGTTTTATCCCCGCGCTCCAAAAGAAGGTCAGAGTTTGTATCTACCTTGGTCACAGGATCAGAGTCCCTGAGGAAAAATCCCGTAAAATCTCCCGGTGCCCCTATTGGCTGATCATTTGCCATAACAAGAAACACACCGCAGGTGGTATCACGGCGCAAAGACTCTAAAAGCTCCGGAAATACACGCTGGGTATATTCCTTCTGAAGTTCCTTATCCTTTGTAAACTTTTCTATATCTGCCCGTTGTTCTTTTAACAGATCAGAAAGAACACTATTCAGATAGTTGCTCTCTTTGCGCACAGCACTCCACTGCTCGATCATGGCATTTTCCAGTATTACCTTGCTGTTTTCCACCAGATAACTGTCAAGATCTACTGCATTACTCTCCATAATGGATTTAACACCGCTGGAAAGGAGCATGGAAAAAGGTAAGATGCCCTGAAATAATACCACCAGTAAAAGAGGCAGAAGTAAAATATGCATCAATGTTCTTTTCTTTTTTTTCATGTTTTACTTCCAAACCTCCTGCCTGTGGCATTTCTCATCTTATTTCTGATCCTGTTTCCGGCCTTAAATACAGGATCTACTGATTGGAATGTGCCGTGTCATTTAACTTCTGATACCAGCTGTCATACCATTCTTCAAACGCAGCATCGCCGGTAAATTCTGCAGCTGCTTCTGCTCTTGACATTCCGGCTGCTACCATTTCATCTACTTTTTCTTTATCCTGGGCAGCTTTGTCGGAAAGATCATAATCCAGGATATTTCTGGTGGCATATCCGTTTTCAAAGCAGTTCGGGGTATAAAAATGAATGGACTCATAGGCATTTAAAATACTGCTTAAACACTGATACGCCTTAGCATTTACTTTCAGGTCTTTTTCTTTGATCACTTCATCTAACGCTTCCATGGAATTGGCATCCTTGCGCACCGGCAGATAGGCAGACTCACATACATAACGGAGATTATTTTCTTTTCTGGTAAACCATTTTAAAAACTCACAGGAGGCATATTCATGCTGGGCATCTGACTTTGTCACTGCCATTCCTGCGCCCTGCTGTACATTGATCTGTTCGCCTCCCTCTAATACAGGAGGCTGCATTACCACATAATCAATGGCATGGCTGTCCTCATCGGTTACTACCTGATCCGGGAAGTACATAGAAGATGCGCAAGAACCGGTGTAAGCCAGGATATCCCCTGTTTTCACATCATCTGAACGGAATTTTCCCATACTTGCAAAATAGCCATTTACATAAGGTACATAATAATTGTCCCACAGGCGGCGGACTTTTTCTTTGTCTGCCTGGATCGTAACCTGACCGTCCTTTACGTCAAAGATATCTGCTCCTAACTGTTTCATGCCAATAATAAAGTAATTGGACATGGAGTCTCTTCCGTAAAATGCTTTTCCATCATCAGGGATATCCGGGGTCAAACTGTCGGTCCACTCATAGTAACGCTTTGCAACGTCTGCCACTCCCTCTAAAGTAGAAAGTTCCTCTAAAGAAGAACCGGTAGCATCTGCAAATGGCTTCCAGTCTGTTTTATTGATCATCATGATCTCTGTAGACTTTGCTACAGGGAAGAGATAAAGAGAGGTATCATCATGGAAATAGCCTTCTTTTATGTAAGAGTCCACATATTCAGACAGCTCTTCCTCTGTAAAATAAGAAGACAGATCCGCCAGTTTATCCTCTTTCTGTACTGCATAGGCAGTATCTGCGTAGGTAGAGAAAATATCCGGCAAAGACTGGGCACCTACAGCACCGGATACTGCATCTGAAACCGCCTTTTCCAGATCAGATACAGATCCCTGGGTATATCCTTCTACATAAATACCCTTGTCTTTTCCCTCTGTAGCGTTAAATTCAGAAACCAGCTGGTCAAAGGCAGCCTGTTGTGCCCCATTATAATAATGCCAGACAGTAAGGGAAACCGGTTTACTTGGGTCCAGTTTCACCTTGCTGCCTGGCGCAGTTGTTCCTGTATTCGTATTGCATGCTGTTAAAAGAATTGCCGTTCCTAAAGCGGCTGCTGTCCATGTCAAAAAACTTTTTTCCATAATGTGTCCCCCGAACCGATCGTGTACAATCTGTTTTTTAACACTATTATAACGAAATTGACAATAACTTTCAATGAAAACACAGGGGATTATAACTTTCCATTTGATTTTTGCTCTGTCAGCACTTTTAAGATCCGTTTGCGGTTGCTGTTTAAGTGGGTGATCATTGCATATCTTGCTCCCTGGGCATCTGCAGATGAAATGGCATCTGTGATCGCCTGGTGCTGGTCCACTGTTGTTTTGGCAAAATTATTTTTTGTCATCTGCACAAAAATCGGAATTCCTTTTACCACGATCTCCATAAGATTGCAAAGGGTCTGGTTATGGGTGCAGGCTGCCAACTGCCTGTGGTACTCAATATCCGCAGCAATATGATCTTTTCCTTGGACAACCAGGTCTTCTACCTTCTTCTGGATCTGCTGAAGTTTCTGACAATCAGCATAATCTGCATTGGTAGCTGCCATAGCTGCCACTTCCGGTTCCAGCATCAGACGTACATCTACAAATTCCAGACCAGTCTGGAACAGATTTTCTTCACTGTTTTCCTGAAGTCCTATAGGATCATCATTTACCGCCGGTGATGTCTGGGAAGCTTTTTCTTTCTTAATATAAGTGCCGCTTCCACGGATTACTTCTACTTTTCCGGAAAAAACCAGAAGCTTGATCGCTTCCCGCACCGTACTTCTTCCTACTCCGCAGATCTCAGCAAGCTGAAATTCGTTCGGAAGCTTATCTCCTACCTTTAATCCATTACCTTCTATGTATCCCCTTATCTTCTCTGCTGTCTGCTCCGGCAGCAGTTTCTCTTTTTGCGTCTGTCGCACGCGACCACCTCCCAATTATATCAAAAATACCTGATGTTTATCCGTCGTTATTTCATGATATAACTAACAAACCATGAATGTCAAGCCCATAACACACCCCCCCCCTGGGTGTTTTAAAAATGGAAGATTTTGGAAAGGGGCACTGCAGCCCGACTGATCGTCTTACTACAGCACCCCTTTTCTAAGTGTACTATTTAACTATCCCACCTGTGAGGACATCATCATGACTTAACTAAGAATCCGCCGTCTACAGGGATAACAGCACCATTTAAGTAGTCACTTGCATCAGAAGCCAGGAACAGTACCGGTCCCTTAAGGTCATCTGGCAGTCCCCAACGTGCTGCAGGGATTCTCTTGGTACACTCGTCTTTTCTTTCCTGAGTCATGTTAGCGCACATTTCAGTATCCATATATCCAGGAGCAATTGCGTTGCAGCAGATATTGTGGTCAGCACAGTCAGATGCAAGGCTCTTGGTCAGCATTGCTACAGCACCCTTAGCTGCTGTGTAAGCAGGAACAGTTGTACCACCAAAGAATGCGTTCATGGAAGCGATGTTGATGATCTTTCCGGTGCTGCCTTCCTTATCTTTCATAACCTGAACTGCCTTCTGGCACATAAACCATACATGGTTTAAGTCAACATCAATAACCAGTCTCCATGCATCTTCCGGGAATTCCCATGGCTCGTAACGTCTCTGGATACCTGCTGCAGGGATCATAACATCCAGCTTATTTCCCAAGATCTCCATAGCTTCTGCGAACATACGGTCGATCTCTGGCTTCTTGGATAAGTCACCTGCTACTGCATGTGCCTTGTAACCCATCTTGCAGTATTCATCTGCAACTGCCTGCAGCTTTTCTGCCTGAAGGTCCATTAATACAACCTCAGCACCATTCTCTAACAGACCTTCTGCCATACCTCTGGAAAGTCCCTGTGCTGCACCGGTAACGATGCACTTTTTGCCAGCTACGCTGAATTTTTCCTTGTAATCAAATGCCATTTTTTTATCCTCCTATAATAATATATGGTGGCCCGCTCCCGTGATACGGGAGCGGAATGTATAAATATATTTTGATTTTCCCCGGTAAACCGGGGAGATTGGTGTAAGAACCCGGGGATCCTTCATCCCTTTATGGAGTCTGCAATGCTCCGTCCCTGCGTCTTGTCTGTGTCCATGTAGTCACAGTATTCTCACAAGGATATTTTGCAGCTTCTTCCTCATTTAAGTCAACGCCTAAACCAGGTTTATCATTTGCATATACATAACCATTGTCAAACTCAGGCAGTCCCGGGAATACTTCAAGGAGAGCACCATGTGGTCCCTTTAATTCCTGGATAACAAAGTTTGGCGGCTCAATGCCGGACCATTCCTGTACACCAAAGTTTGGTGCTGCCAGGTCAATATGGATATTTGCTGCATGAGCCAGAGGAGACATATCTCCAGGTCCGTGCCATGCAGTGCGTACACCAAACTGTTCTGCAAAGATCTGCAGCTTTCTTGCCGGTGTAATACCGCCAACCTGGCTTAAATGTACGCGGATGTAATCGATCAGCCGTTCTGAGATAAGTTTTCTCCACTCAACAGGATTGTTGAACAGCTCGCCTTCTGCGATCGGTATGGAGGTCTGCTCTCTCATTCTTGCTAACCAGTCTGTCTGCTCGATCGGTACCGGATCCTCTAAGAATAACAGATCAAATGGCTCCAGCTCTCTTGCCAGCTTAATAGCTTCAATAGGAGCAATACGTTCATGAACGTCATGTACCAGATTGATCTCATATCCTAATTTGTTTCTGATGCCTTCAAACAGCTTTACTGTATTGCGGATATAGCTTCTGGAATCCAGATAAACACCTGGCTGGGCGCCCTTTGGTGCAGTTGCCGGCGTATTTCCATAGCTTTCGCCGCCGTAACCACCGCACTGGCAGCGGATATTGGTAATACCCATTTCATGGAAACGTTCAATATTTTCACACAGCTCGGAAAGATCGCGGCCATCTGCGTGACGGTATACAGGAATACCTTCCCTGCACTTTCCGCCAAACAGCTGGTACAGCGGCATATTTGCCATTTTTCCCTTAATATCCCATAATGCCATATCTACGCCGGAAATAGCATTATTTTCAATGGGGCCGTTTCTCCAGTATCCGTTCTGGTTCATCAGCTGCCACAGATCTTCAATATTCTCTACATTTCTTCCAACAAGAAGAGGCTTCAAATATTCTTCTACTACCAGCTTTACAGCCAGGTGGCGGTAAGCAAAGGTTCCGCAGCCCAGTCCGTAAAGTCCCGGCTCGCTGGTCTCAACTTTTACCACCACAAGGTTGATGCCTTCCGGCGCTGTGCAGATTACCCGTATATCACGTATGGTTACTGCCATTTTACTATCCTCTCTAACTTACATTCTAGGTTTTTAACCCTTATAGTCTTCCAGATCCTGGATTGCCTGATAGATCATCTCTTTTGTTACAGGATAAGGTGTATGGGTCATTTCCTGGTTTGCCATTGTTGCTTCAAGGACATCCTCTAACTTGTCATCCTTTTCCAGCTCCAGATCAGCCAGGCATACAGGCAGGTCAATAGACTTATTTACGCCATAAGCCAGTTTCAGCTTATCCCAGTCCTTATCTACCATAAGATTTACCAGTGTGCCGTAGGAAACTACCTCACCGTGGAGATGTTTCTTTTCAATATGCTCTCTCTTGGTCAGGCCATAGAATAAAGCATGTGCAATACCGCCATTGTAATTTGGATGAACAGAAACAGATACAACACCTGGGGAAACAACAATATTTAAAATGGTGTTTTCAAGTTCTTCACTGTTTCTTCCTGCTTTTGCATCATCCATTGCCTTCTTCGCATCCTTAACCATTGGATAGAAGCACATCTGTCCTGCTGTGATACCAAACTCACTGCCAAAGCTTAACTTCTCCCCAGCCTTTGCAGACCAGCTGGACTCTACATGCTTTGCCATGGCATCGCCGATACCAGCCCACAGGTATTTAACAGGAGCTGCTAAAACCAGTTTCGGGTTGATAAAGCAGTGTACTGGTACTTCCTTTAATCTTGGGATGTCGCAGAAAGAACCATCCTCATGGTACATAATACTGATCTGGGTAACAGGAGCACAGTTAGACGCAATGGAAGGAGCGGTAAATACCGGTTTTCCAAGGTGATCTGCAGCCAGCTTTGCTGTATCGATACATTTTCCACCGCCTACTGCAAGGAGCATATCTGCTTCCTGTACTGCAGGATCATTTGAGATCTTATCAGCGTTTTCATGGGTTGCATCATGTCCATACAGCCATTCTGTAGTAATCGTAAGACCTGCTTTTTCCAGTGCAGGAACTACATATTCCCTTGCTGCCTTCCATGCTCTTTCTCCGTGGATCACTGCTACTTTTTTTCCATATCTTCCCATTTCATCATGGAAAGCGTCAAATGCATTCTCGCCAATGGTAAAACGTGGGAGAAAAATTGAATCCATTGCGTTCATGTTTCTGCCTCCTAAATATAACTCTTAACTTTGTTTCCGACCTAGTTCATTTCTGCACGCTTCGGGTCCAGAACTGCCAGGTCATAACGACGACTCTTGTGGGAATGTGCTGCCAGTACCCATAAATATGTATTTCTGGTTCCTGGTGCAGCTACTGTAGGATGGTAACCTCTTGGTGCCAGGATCATAGTACCACTCTTAACAGTATGAGCTACTACTCCATGGGTATCTCCTGGTTCTACATAGCTTAAATGCAGTCCAAAATGAGGATCATCCATATCAAAGTAGCAATAAACCTCTTCCAGATCCTTTTCATGCTCATGAGGCGGCCAGCTGGTCCATGCACCATTTCCGCCCCAGGTCAGACCTACTAACAGTCTGGAAGATGCTGTACCTGGATCGATGGTCATAAATACCTCTCTCTGGCTGACGCCGGAGCCATGGATCTGATGGATCTCACCAATAGGCATGGTCAGGTCACATTTACGGAAAAATGGTTTTCCATATCCTTCATCAACAGCACCTGCAATGTAGAAAATACAGTCTTCTTTTGCTGTAATATGTACTTTCATATTGCTTACTACATAGAAGGAATCCAGCTTATCACAGGTTCCTGAATAACCGTCCCAGGAAAAATCAGCTGCACCTTTGATACATACAGCGTCCATTTCCAGTTTTCCGGTCTCCAGATCAAAGCTCTTTCCTGCGGACAGGTTTAAACGGTAAATATACTCCTGTTCACAGTCTGCCTTTCCTGGTGCAATGATCTCATGGAATCCTTCTTCACAGGAAGAATCAAACTTCCATCCTTCCATACGTTCTTTTGTTATTTCACCTTGGATCATGATAAACCTCCTGTTATACCTGACCAGCCTTTTGCTGATCATGTTATGTGATTATTTACAAGGCCGCCTGCAGGCGGCCCTGGTATCCTAAATTTAAATTAAATAAGCATTGTACAGAAACCTCTTGAGAATACGCACAAGAAGAATACTGCAACATATCCGATCAGGAATGGGATCTCTGCCTTTGCAATGTCTCCCATTTTCAGTCCTGATACAGTTGACGCTGAGAAAATGTTAACTGCAACAGGTGGTGTCATAGTACCAACTACGTTGGAGATACATACGATCATACCAAAATGGATAACATCGATTCCCATGCTCTGGGCGATCGGCCACAGAACCGGAACCAGTAAAACTGCGATGGCAGTACCTTCCATAAATGTACCGAAAATAAGAAGAATGATAGCAACAACGAAGCAGAATAATGTAGAATTCAGGTTCATTGCTACAACGGTGTCTACCAGTGCCTGGGAAGCGCCGGAGAAAGTAAATACCCAGGAGAATGCAGTAGAGGAAGCGATGATGAAGAGGATCATTGCGGAGCTCTTTGCAGAATCCTTTAAGATCGGGATCAGTTCCTTAAATGTCAGCTCCTTGTAGATGAACAGACCTGCAATAGCTGCCCATACAACGGCAACAGCTGCACTTTCAGTAGCTGTCAGCATACCGGAGTAGATACCGCCAAGGATGATGATAGGTGTCATTAATGCAGGAATAGCATCTAAGAACACTTTGAATATTTCTGCCGGTGTACGCTTTACTTCCTGTTTTGGCCATTTTTCTTTTCTTGCGAAGAAAAGAACCTCTGCCATAAGCACTACCATGATAGTAACACCTACTAACATACCCTGTTTAAACATATTACCTACAGAAGCACCGGTTAAGGTACAGTAGATAACCATGATAATGGATGGAGGAATGATCGGTCCCATACCACCGGATACTACTAACAGTCCGGCTGTACGGTCACCAGGATATCCCATCTTGACCATGTCGTTGTAAAGCATGGTTCCGATAGCAATAACAGTTGCAGGTGCGGAACCGGATAATGCTGCGAAGAATGCACATGCAAGTACCAGCGCAAGGCTCATACCGCCGCGTACATTACCAACCAGACAGTTAGCAAAATTTACGATACGGCGGGAGATACCACCTTTTGTCATCAGGTTTCCTGCAAGTACGAAGAATGCGATGGCCATAATAGAAGTTGACTGAAGTCCACCGAAAATACGCTGTGCGATTACCGTAGAAGATGCGGACAGTCCGCCGAATACTACGGAGCAAAGGGAAGCCACTCCCAAAGAAATGGAAACCGGAACACCGATCACCAGGCATGCTGCGAATGCAACGAAAAGAATTACTCCTGCGCTCATGCCTCTACCTCCTTATTTTTCAGGTCCATAACTTTTTCAACCAGCACAACTGCCTGGATGACCAGGATCAGCGCAAAGGTCAGGACCAGTGAAAAGTACATTACTGACATTGGTACTTTTAAAACCGGTGTGGTCTGTCCGGTCTGTAACTGCTTGGAAAACAGTGCCAGACCTGCTTTTAACATTACGAAAGAGAAGATCTCCAGAATGATCTGTTCAATAATAGATACGATCTGTTTTGTAACTCCGTGGAGTTTTTCGATCACTGCAGTAACTGCTACCTGCGTGCCGTCACGAAGACCAACTTCTGTTCCTAAAAGTGCCATATAGATCATACTGTACATTGCAACTTCTTCTGTCCATGGCATAGATGCCTTGATGAAGTTACGGTTTACGACAGAGATGAAATACGCGATGACCATTGCCACAAAGGTAACGACCATGATGGCATATTCTACATTGGTAATGTAAGATAATGCTTTCTTAATTCCTTTCATTTCCAGTCCCCTTCTTTTCTCTCGCTCTTTAAAACAGCCGCACCGTCACTGACTGTTGCCGGCACGGCTGTATGTTTACTGCTTTTTTATTGCTTTTTGTGTTTTGTGCTGCCTGTGGATCTTTGGCAGATTATTTTACAGCTGCTTTTGCTGCATCTACTGCTGCTTCCCATTCTGCATCGAAAGAAGTACCAGCCTTCTCCTGAGCTGCCTTGTAAGCGTCCTTCATTTCATCTAAGTTGATGTCATAGAACTTAACGCCAGCGCCTTCCAGGTTACCCTTAGCTTCTTCGTTTGCTTCATTCAGATACTGCCACTGAGCTTCGCAGCCTTCTTCTACAGCTTTAACAAAGGTATCTTTTAAATCATCCGGGATCTTGTTCCAAGCGTTATCGCTCATGCACAGTGGGATGTATACGAAGCAGTGATGTGTATTGATAACGGAGTTTACACCAGCCTCATAGAACTTGTTGATCCAGCAGTTAGAAACAGCGTTCTCGCAGGCATCGATGGTCTTCTGCTGAAGAGCGGTAAACTGCTCAGACGAGGAAAGTGCGATCGGGTTAGCACCGAAAGCGGTAAATGCTGCTAACTGTCCTTCGTTCTGCATTACACGGATCTTTAAGCCCTTGAAATCTGCCATGGACTCGATTGGTCTTGTGGAAAATACATCGCGGAAACCAGCTTCCATGTAGCCGATCACGTGAAGGCCATGCTCATTTGCCTTAGTCTGGATCAGATTGCCTAACTCATGCTGTACTGCGTAGTTAGCCTGATCTGCACTGTCCCAAAGAAATGCCTGATCCAGAATACCCATCTCAGAAATATAATTAGCAAGTACAGAGTTTGCACAAGAAGCTATATCGAGGTCACCCTGAACTGCCATGTCCAGTGTATCACTCTCACCACCTAAGGTGCCTCCAGCCTGGATGGTCATTGTGATTTTTCCGTCTGTTGCCTTTTCTACACATTCAGCGATCTTTTCGGCACCCTTGTAGTAGTTGGAAGAAGTATTGTCAACCATTGCCATTGTGAAGTTGATAGCATCTGTGGAAGCAGTAGAACCAGCTGTTTCTGCCTTTGTATCAGAGCCGCCTACTGCAGTTGTAGCTGTTCCTCCATTGGAAGAACCTCCACATGCAGTAAGGCTTGCTGCCATTGCCGCTGCCAAGATTGTTAACAGTACTTTTGTTTTTTTCATAACTTAATACCTTCCCTTTCTTTAAATTGACCCTACTTATTTAGTAGTTGATGACGATTTTATCTGGGCTTAATGCATTTTGGGACTACTCGTATCATCAAGGTTTAATTTTTTGTGCAATATGACTATTTTCCCTTTTTATAACAATTGGATACCCATACATTTTATTTTTCAACGGATAATCACTCCTCTGGTGGGAACCGCGACTTTCTTTTCTCCGTCTGGCACTTTCTGCCATAAGAGTTGTTGTGATCAATGTATGGTAAACGTTTATATTTTCAGGGCAGCATTCCCCTTCTGGAGCCTCTTCTATTTGCTTTTCTAATTTCTGCGCTATACGAATATATTCTGATAAACCTTCTTCATTTCTATCTATCAAAAGATATTTTTGTGCCGCATCCTGCATCTTCTTTTTAATAATATCAAGATTCACTTTCTTAGCAAGAATTGTTTCTTCTACAGAACCTATTTTTTGATCACTGTCATCTGTATTTATCAGTCCATTTTCCATGCGGATAGCATATTCTGCCGCCTTAATACCAGCGATTTCACCATATACCTGGCATGTTACCATCATATTTCCACCTAACCTGTCTGCTCCATGAGGTCCACCTGCGCATTCACCAGCTGCAAATAACCCTTCTACACTGGACATGGCATTTTCATCAATGCGAATACCACCATTAACTGCATGGGCATATACCGCTATCTCTACCTCATCTTTAAGAAGGTCCACACCCTTTTCTTTCATATAGTCTCTTGCAATAGGCCACATATGATGAATGCCACAATCATCCTTTAATGAATTCACATATTCATCTGTCATACCATGTAGGTCAATATGGACTCCACCATGTTCTGTTCCTTTTCCAGAACGAATAGCCCTCTGCACTGCAATTTCTAGGTATTGAGAACAATCACTGCTTGAGAATGGGAAATGCTTCCTGTGTTCATGCATCACATCCTCTTTGGTGAGATCATCTGGAAGTACACCCTCAAAAATGTCGCTTCCATCCTTATCAGTTAAACCCGGCTTTCCTTCCCAGATATAACCATTGAAAATGTTTACTACCGGCCATGAAAATCCTATACCGATCTGCATAAATTCCATATTTACCAACTCTGCTCCAACCTCATATGCCATAGCATAACCATCTCCGGTAATATCCAGCGGATTCATATTTTTGCTAAATGCCTGTCCACATCCACCTGTTGCCATGATCACTGCCCCTGCTTCTATCCTTATAAACTCCTTTTCCCTGTATCCAAGAGCACCACAAACATGGTTATTTTTTTTAACTAACCGCAAAATAGTCAGATCGTCCATGATTTTTATATTTCCGCTTCGCAGTTGAATCTGCGTTTTCAAAGCCCTGATAATAGGCTCGCCATGCCCTTTGATCACATGTGTACGGGGCTTGTTGGAAAAACAGCTTTTGAAAATGTAATAATCATCTTCTACATGTTCAAATTTAACTCCCCACTCTTCTAATTTAGAGATTGTTTTCGGGGCATTGGCCGCTACAATAGCTGCCAGCTTGGGATCCGACATTTCTTGAGCCGCATTCATAATATCTTCATAGTGTGAATGAACATCTCCCGGAATATTGATATTTCCTGCATTATAGCCTGCCATTTCCGCAACAGGATATGCCGTTGCTCCTGCAATCCCCACCTTACGTTTGCTTACCAGCATAACCTGCACACCGCAATCTGCTGCTGCAATAGCTGCTCTAAGTCCGGATCCACCTCCGCCAATAATAAGTACATCGGTTTTGATCTTCAACTGCATCATAAATCCTATCCTCCAGGTATCACCTAGGTATTATGCTTTTTTCTTTCCAAACTCCGGTTGTCTCTTATTTATAAAAGCATCTACGCCTTCTGCACAGTCAGGCGTCTGAAAAATGGTACGGCTAAGTTCCAAATTCAGACGGAAATTTTCCGCTGTTGTTTTCTGCCACATTTCTCTTACACCTTTACGGATTAGCTTAATAGCCTCAAATGGTTTTCCGGCGATCACTGCCGCCATTTCCATGGCTTTCTCCTCCGTTTTTCCTTCAGATACCAGGTGATTGACTAATCCGCATTCCAATGCTTCTTTTGCATCCATGATACGACCTGTATAAAGAAGCTCATATGCCTTAGCTACTCCCACATGTCTTGCCAGACGGAACAGACCACCACTTCCCGGGAATACGCCCAAATTGATCTCAGGAAGACCAATATGGCCTGTTTCACTCATAATACGTATATCCGCTGCCATAGCGATCTCACAACCGCCTCCTAATGTATTTCCTTCCAACGCTGCAAGTACGGGTTTATCCAGTAATTCGATCGCGTCAAACGCCAGATTTTCATTCTGCAGTTTCTTTCCAATAACATCATCCCACACTTCAGGAAATTCCTTGATATTGGATCCCACACAGAAAGCCCTCTGACCGGATCCACGCAAAACGATCACTCTCACGTCTTCATCTATCTCCAGCTTATGAAGAGTATCTCTCATTTCCGCGCTTACTTCCAGTGTTACAAGATTTAAAGGAGGATTGTTCAATGTAACCAGCGCAACATTGTCTTTCACATCTACTAATAAAAATTTATTCTTATATGATTCCATAAAAATTCCTTTCCGTTATCTGATATCTATGAGTTTTCTTATTTCCAGTTTACAATTCCGTTCTTTTTATACTCATCAATGATTTCTTCCGAATATCCTAATTTTCTAAGGATCGTCTGGGTACTTTCTCCTAACTCAGGTGGCAGTTTCCGAATCTCAATATTCTTCCCATCGTATTTATTTGCATGTCCTACCACCCGAACATCACCTGCTACCGGATGATGTATCGTCAGAATATTGTTATTGTATTTTACCTGAGGATCCTTCAACACATCATCATACTCATTGACCTGCGCATACCAGATATCATTTTCTTCAAAGAGTTGGATCCATTCCTCTGTGGTTTTCTTTTTCATTTCTTCACAAATGATCTTGTCAAATTCTATACGATCATCCATCTGACTCTCTCTGGTATAGCCTTTAATAAGATCTGGATCAAACACTCGGCGAAGCTTATCTACATTATTGGGGCCTACTGTAATACAACCATCCTTGGTCCTATATACACCATATGGAGACTGATGCAAGCGGGTACTTAAACCTGTCTTAGGACGTTCCGTAAATTTTCCACCATTCATATAATATCCAAGTGATTCCAACTGTAAATCTAACGATGCACCTAACAGACTTGCCTCAATTTTATGTCCATTTCCTGTTCTTTCACGATCTAAGATAGACGCTGTAATACCTAATGCCGCCAATACGGCTCCATGCTGATCCACAAGTGCTGTTCCTACAGGAGATGGTATCTCACCGGAACCAGTCAATGAGATCATACCGCTCATGCTCTGGATCAACAGATCCTGTCCCGGCTTCTTCGCATCTACATACGGACCAGAAGAACCATAGCCTGAGCAAGAACAATAAATCAACTTCGGATTTACTTTTTTCAGATCCTCATATCCCAGTCCCAGGCTTTCCATAACACCTGCACGAAAATTCTCTATCACTACATCATATTCTTTCACCAGATCATAAATAATTTTTCTGCCTTCTGGACTTTTTAAGTTAACCGCAATCGAGGTTTGGTTTCTGTTGCCTAAAAGGAAAAATACGCTTACTCCATTGATGTATGTATTACACCCAGACCAAGTACGTTCAAATGCTCCTTTTGGTGCCTCCACCTTTACAACTTCTGCTCCCAGATCTGCCAATACTTGCGCTGCTGATGGTCCCTGCAGATAATGTGTAAAACTTAATATTTTTGTTCCTTCTAACATATATACTTCCTCCTGTCTTGTTTTTAAATTCTTATTTTATTGTTATATAAACGTTTATATATTGCTTGTTTTAAATTATAAACGTTTATATATTGATTTACAAGACATCATTTCTCACAATTTATATGTATTCATTTTGTGCATTTTGACAACTTATTTTTTGGACACAGATTCTCTGAATATCATTTTCCCTTCTATAATCGAAGTTTTCGGCATTTTCCCACTGCATATGTACTGATCAATAGCAGCCACTGCCATTTTAGCCAGTTCTTTTGCAGGTGTTTCATAAGTAGTCAAATGAGGTGCTATCACATCTGACATAATAGAATTATCAAAACCCACAACAGACAATTCTCCCGGTATACTTAATTTAAGGTCATATGCTACTTTATATACACCATATGCTAGCATATCATCACTGGCAAAAATTGCTCCTGGTCTATTATCCTGTCGTAAAAGCCTTTCTATGATCTGATATGAATCCTCTGAATCTTTTACATTGAATAAAATTTTTTCTTTATCTATCCTTAATCCATGCCTCTCTAATGAATCCAGCATTCCTTCATAGCGTTCTCTATAGATCATATTATCAAAGCTGCGGAATAAACCACCAATGTTTTTATGTCCCATGTCTATAAGATAACTCACTGCCTCATCTGCTGCTTTTCTATTTTTTATCCTAAGACAATGGTCCAAATCATCCTCATACGTTCTGTTTAAATATATATATGGTATTCCATATGTTTTTAATCGTTTTATGTGCTCATTTTCATCGGAACACGTAGTAACGATCACTCCACCCACATTCTGACTATACAGACGTTCTAAAAATTCTTTTTCTTTTTTCACACTGTAATCTGTACTGCAAAGCAGCATCATATATCCTTTTTCATTTGCATAATTCTGGACATACCTTGCCAACTTAGGATAATATACATTCCTTATACTTGGAACCACCAACGCCAGAAGATTAGATTGGCCTGTTTTTAATCCTACTGCTGTTTTATTAGGAGCATACCCAAGTTCTTCTACTACTTTCGTGATCCGTTCCCTTGTTTCCTGCTTAATATATCCTTTTCCGGCAATTGTCCTGGAGACTGTACATACTGAAACCCCAGCTTTCTTCGCCACATCTTTGATTGTTACCATAATACCACCTCTTTCTTTCGATATTTTATCCCCAATCGCATGTAAACGATTATATTATCATGGATTTTAAATCAAACGTCAACTCTTTTTCTTCTGATATAAGATAAAAAATGCTCCCCGCACAAATGTGCGGAAAGCATCTTTTATCTTATATCCATATTTTGTTAAACTACACCATATATCCGCCTTTAATAGGTGATACTGCATGTTCAGAGAACAGCTTAAGGGTTCCCTTGGTATATTTCGGAGGCTTTGGCTGCCATTTGGCTTTTCTGGCCTTTAATATCTCTTCCATTTCCTCTGGAGTGCGCTTTTCACCCTTTACGCCTACGATCTCCAGTCTGCGCTCTTTTACATTAATATAGATCAGGTCATCTTCTTCTACCAGAGCAATAGGTCCGCCTGCAGCAGCTTCCGGGCTTACATGACCGATAACCGGGCCTCTGGATGCACCGGAGAAACGTCCGTCAGTGATCAGTGCCACGCTGGAAGCCAGTTTCGGGTCAGAACATATAGCTTCACCTGTATAGAACATTTCAGGCATACCGCTTCCCTTTGGTCCCTCATAGCGGATAAAGATAGCATCCCCTGGTTTTACCTTTCTCTTAAGAACAGCGTCAATACACTCTTCCTCACTGTTAAATGGTCTTGCAAGAAGGGTGGCCTCAAACATTTCCTTCGGGCATGCAGTGTGCTTGATCACACAGCCTTCCGGAGCCAGGTTGCCCTTTAAAATAGCAATGCTTCCATCTGTTCCCTTTGCATCATCAAAGGCATGGATGATCTCTGTACGCTTGATCTCCCGTCCTAACAGCTTGCCTTTTTCCCTTAACAGTTCATCGCAGTGGTCATAGAAACCATTTTTCTTTAATTCTTCCAGGTTCTCACCTAAGGTCTTGCCTGTAACTGTCATTACATCCAGATGCAGCATATCCTTGATCTCTTCCATAACTCTCGGAACACCGCCTGCATAATAGAAATACTGGGCTGGCCAGTCACCAGATGGACGGATATTAAGCAGATAGTGGGCTCCTCTGTGCATACGGTCAAAGGTTTCTGCATCTACTTCAAAGCCGAATTCATGGGCAATAGCAGGAATGTGCATGGTTGCATTGGTAGAACCGCTGATAGCAGCATGTACCATAATAGCGTTCTCAAAGCTCTTCATGGTAACAATATCCTTTGCCTTGATACCTTTTTCTACTAACTTCATCAGCTGTTTTCCTGCATCATAAGCAGCCTGCTTTAATTCCGGTGCAGTTGCGGGCATCAGGGCAGTGCCTGGAAGCATAAGGCCTAGTGCCTCTGCCATGATCTGCATGGTGGAAGCAGTACCCATAAAGGAACATGCGCCGCAGCTTGGGCATGCATTGTGCTTATAATAATTTAACTGTTCCTCCGGGATCTCGCCTCTCTTTTCCTGTGCGTCGAATTTACCGATCTGCTCCAGTGTCAGCAGTTCGTTAATAGCGCAGGCCGGGTCATTTTCCACATACTTTGGTGTAATAGTATGGGCTTCCATAACACCGCCGGTAACTACAATAGCACTCATATCCTTTAAACGGCCGATACCCATTAAAATAGCAGGCACGGACTTGTCGCAGCTGGCAATAAACATGCCGCCGTCAAAGCCGCTTGCCATTCCGTGAACTTCGATCATATTGGTCATCATATCTCTGTGTGCAAGAGAATAATTGATGCCGTCATGTCCCTGGGCAATGCCGTCGCAGATATCGGTCACATAATATCTGGCTGCTTTTCCTCCGTTATCGTTGACTGCTTTTACGCCCTCTTCTACAAACTGGTTCAGATGGGCACTTCCCGGATGACTGTCACCAAAAGAGCTTTCTACTAAAATCTGAGGTTTATCCAGATCTGCCACGCTCCATCCCATTCCGATCTTTAACGGGTCATTTTCCGGTGCAAGTTTTCTAACTTCCTGACTGTGTAACTTCATAACCGTTCTCCTTTTAATTCATCATATTATTTTTTAAAAATTCGTCTGACATCTCATGAGTTTAGATTAGCATTTTTTTATTAAAAAGGCAATAGGTCAGACAAATTTTTAACAAAAAAAGAAGTCTGCAACGTTTTTATCCGCCACAGACTTCTTTTTACTAACAGTATATTCCTATTTTTATATTTCTGATTAATACATTCCGCCCATATCAGGTGCAGCCGGAGCAGCTGGTGCCGGTTCCTTGATGGTTGCTACTACAGACTCAGTGGTCAGTAAAGTAGATGCAACGCTGTTTGCATTCTGTAATGCACTTCTTGTAACCTTAACAGGATCCAGGATACCTGCTTCGATCATGTTTACGAAAGTCTCATTGTAAGCATCAAAGCCTTCGCCAACTGGGGACTCTTTTACCTTGTTTACGATAACAGCGCCTTCCAGACCTGCGTTTGCTACAATGTGGAACAGAGGAGCTTCCAGAGCCTTTAAGATGATCTTGGCACCGGTCTTCTCGTCACCTTCCAGAGTATCAACTACCTTCTGAACATCAACGGTAGCATGTGCATAAGCAGAACCGCCGCCTGCGATAATTCCCTCTTCAACTGCTGCACGGGTTGCATTTAAAGCATCTTCCATACGAAGCTTAGCTTCCTTCATCTCGGTCTCAGTAGCAGCACCTACACGGATAACAGCTAC
>ERZ650918.971-NODE-971-length-27971-cov-4.059715_pt1 | contig 27971 bp, 20 predicted proteins | sample MGYA00514758_ERZ650918 | MGnify/ENA metagenome assembly ERZ650918 | reverse complement strand
CCTTTATCTGATTGGCAATTTTGATAGCACCCAGCTTTTCCTGTTCTTCGATGTTAGCCTGTGCTTCGTTCAGTGCTTTACTTTCAGCTTCCTTACCTAAGTTGACAATGTAGTTGGCAGCGTCGCGAATGTCACTGATGTTAATGTTCATCAGATACAAACCGAATTTGCGAAGTTCGGTATCGATGTTATCTTTCACTTTAGCCAGGAACTTATCTCGGTCTGAATTTAATTCTTCGATAGTCATATCGGCGATCACCATACGCATCTGACCATATACAACATCAGTAATTAAGTTCTGCTTGTCATCCATTGTTAATCCCAGCATACGTTCAGCAGCGTTTTGCATCACTTCAGGATCGGTGCTGATAGCTACAGTGATTGTAGTCGGCACGTCTACACGAATGTTTTGAGCGGATAATGCACCGGTCAGTTTACATTCGATCTGCATTGGTTTCATGGACAGGAATTCATATCCCTGAATAATCGGCCATACAAAAGCCGCACCACCATGATATAGCTTTGCCGACTTCTTATCTCCTCCCGTTTTACCATATACAACGAGGACTTCATCACTCTTACATTTGCGGTAACGCGAAAGGATACCAATAAAAGTGAGTAGGATGACTGCCACTAGTATAGCAGCCATGATTAACATTTCTTGTGTCATAAAATTGTGTATTTGAATAATTATTGAATGAATAGCGTTCCGTCTTTGTAGCTGGTAATCATTGTTCTGTCGCCAGTCTGATATGCTTTTCCGGATTCGGAGATGACGTCTACTTCGCGCATGGCTCCGTCCCGGGTGGTCTGTACAGTATATTTGCTGTCGCTTTGTTTGAAATAGATCACACATTCCCGTCCCACAAGCTGATCGGTCTGCTCGTTGTGGTTCACTTGTTGCAGTTGATAAGCTTTTTTATAGAGGAACCACACGGCAAAAACAAAGAAAAGCCCCACCAGAATACCGATTATGTAACTTTGCATTTCCGTGTTTCCCGCCAGATACATGTACCAGCCGAATCCAATTCCGAAATGGGTAAGTCCTTTAAAAGAAACTACGCTACTAATATCAGCATCCACGTCTACGTCTGCATCTATGTCTCCGAAAAAGATGGATAATACGAATTGAATAAGGAAGATGCCTGTCGTGACGAGGGCGATGATGAGGAAAATAGTATAGCTCATAGTTATTTTGTATTAATGTAAAGTCTCTAGTTATAATACCTCAAATATACAGGTTTATATGAGATAAACAAAGATAATTCGTAAAAAATAGCTATTTCCTATTCTAGCTTTGCCTCTTGGCATTAATAAAAAATCCCCACCCACTCAGTACTACTTTCGCAAGCTGTCTCTGAGTGGGGTGAGGAACACAAACAAAACAAACAATATCTGTGTAAATTTTTCTACATATCGGTTTCTGGTGCTTGTACTTTTTACCGCTTTTATGCTGTAGGGCAATCGAGTACAAGCAGGGAGTCTTCACACAGCGTAATGGAGCATTTTTCCAGAACGTTGATATCGATCTCTATTTTTATCCTGCCGCAGACATCTTGCACTTTGTGTTTAAAGTCTACAAAACCTTTCACGAATTTTTCTATCCGGTTGGCTGAATGTTCGTATGCATACCAGCGTCCGTTCTCTTCAAACAGATACGCTTGGCGTATATCTGTTGATTCTAGTTGTAGGATGTCTTTCGGTGTCATAATATGGCGTATTTGAAGGTTATTTTAAGTTGATATTAAAGGTATAATTATTGTTACGGTAAAGAGAATAATCATCACTTGTGCCCGGAGCATTGGCGCCTAGTTTGATGGTGTAGGTGCATGGGACGGTCTTTTCTGAACCTTCTACTTTGACTGTACGTTTTTCCTTTTTGTAGTAGACGTAGTTATAAGTATACCCCAAAAACCAATTACCATCTCTGGTGGTACGATAATAAGTTTTTGTATCATAATCAATGAAACCGCCTTTCTGATTATTGTAGTCTGGACTTTCTTGATACTCACATTGTTGAGCGCCAGCATCACCTTTATTACATTTCACAATAACATCAATTTCTTTTGTTTCAGCAGTAACTTTATCAGCTTTTACGATGAGTACTGTCTCTTTTTCAATCTCTGGTGTGATATTTTCTCCTGTAAAGTAGTAACAAGTGATTGGTGCTGAATTAGTCACTGTCTCATTTTTAAAAGTATTATCTAAGGGAAAGTCTACATAAATATCTTCCTCACTATCTATCTTCATCGGTGAATAATGACTTTTGATGACTGCGTTTTTTAATTGCAATTGAAGATTACGCAATGTGATTTCACTATCCGCTGCCTTGATTACAATATCCAAACGGGCTGCCATACGTCCTAATGTGATATTAACCGGATGCGAAGTATTTAATGTACCTTGATAGAAACCATACATAAACATTTTGGACGGTAAACCTAATGTAGCATCAGTTGCATTTCGGTTGATGGGCAAGGTCAAAAGTTCTTTCTGTAATAGTTGCAGTGTTTTTGGCCATGAACCATTGTCATTGCTAGGAGTATAGGCAGTTGAAGGATTATTGCCACTGCCTGTTCCTTCAAGATTGGCAATTAAACAAAGTGTTCCTTGATTACCATCAGTAAGTGTTAATGTAGCAGTATAATTAGTCGCTAATTCTCCTTTATCATTCAGATGAATATATTTTGTATCACTTTCTACTAATCCCCCTTCTTCATTATAGTGCAATAACCATAGATTGTACATCGGATTTTCTATTTGTAAATCTATCGGAGTGGCAGAGCGGGTTTCTTCTACTGTAAAGTCCGTAGTCTGTAGATTGAGCTGTACAGCGATTTGTCCTTCTCCAAGTTCAACAGCCGGAGTATGGTCAGATAGATTCCATTCCTCTTCGGACGAGCAGGCTGCTAAAAGCAAGCAAGCTATTAAAGTATATATAGAGTTTCGTTTCATGATTTTCTTCTCCTACTATTTAATTAATATCGGGATCTATGTCAGCTGTCCAGGAAGACTCTTGCCAGTTGGCTACTGTAATACCGTCTTTTATATCAAGCGTAACGGTGTAATTGTATGAATATCCCGGTAGGAATTGCTTGCCTACGATAGAATATGTAAATTGTGTGGGGACGTCATTTACTAATACATTCATGATAACTACCACCGGGGTAGAACGACAATCTGTTGGTAAGATACCTGTTTCTCCTTGTAGTATTCCTTCGGATGTGGTAATAAAATTCTTAGCTGGTACATAAATTCTATTGTATTTGTCTCCTAATTTGGACGGCATATTGTCTCCTACGGTATAATTGTCTCCAGAAGTAGGATCTATTTGTATACCGTCTATTTCAACACCCGCTTGCATGATAGATAAATTGGCTATTTTATCAGTACCTTTGATTAAGAACTTCATGCGGGAAGTTACTTGCATCAGCGGATTGAGAAGAATAACTCCTTCATTGCCTGATATATCACAAGTGGTAGATTCAGTTTGTGTCCAAGTGTTATTGGTAGCTATTACATATTCCCCATTCTTAATAATACATTTACCGTCTTTATAAGATGCCTTCGCCGGTGAAATAGCACTAAATGTATATCTACCCGGGTTTAAGAACAATGGAGTCTTACTTACATCTTCTTCCTTGTAATCCCCATTTTCATCAAATTGAGAACAAGGGTAAAGTGATTGAACGCCACCGTCTCCGGTCTTTACAACATAACCCTGTGTTTGCGTAGTAGTACCGCTTTTTGCGAACAGCCACAATGTACTGCCTTCTGAAAGGTTCAGAACTTTAACTCCATCCAGTGCTGAATTATTGGTAGCGCGAGTGTTACTGTCAGGTGCATCTTTTCCGGACATAATGGCATACTGGCCTCCTAATTGTACCGTTACCGGTACTTTGCCTTCATTGGGTAAGCATTCTCCTTCCTCTTCGGACAGACAGGCTGTTAGTAACCCAACCGGTATGAGTAGGAGTATTAGTTGTTGTATATAATTCCTTGCTTTCATATTTCTTCTATTTGTTTTGTTCTTAATTCACATTCTTATCACGTACACAACGTACGGAACAACCATAACCACGTCTTTCGTCATTCCACATGTATAGATATCTATAGGGTTTATCACCACTGAACTTAATACGGAAACTCCAGAACTTATTATTATTTGTATCTGCTGTGGATGTATGATAAATCGCTTCACTTCCGGCATATATCAGAGCAGCTCCTCCGTCTACATGTATGTATCCGCTAATTGGTAGCATGAGTGTTTCTACGGGGTTATCCCAATCTGTATAGCTCGTTTTATAATTCGTTGTTGTCAGTTCGCTGTCTTTCTTAGCGGGATAACGTGAAATAACAAGCACTGAACGATATCCCTGCGCATCGCCTCCTGTGTCACATCGGTCGCCTTCATTTGATGTGTTGCCTACACGTTTTATTTGCCAACGTACCCGATAAGCATTGGATGTTCCTTGCCGTTTGATAGCGTAGATTGTACCCCACGATTGCTTCTTTTCAGGGACTCCTACATATACTGCTTTTTCATTATGAACATCATTATATTCTGTTTCGCTATAAGTTCCGTTATGATTTAAGAATGTTATATCTCCTGCATTTTGACTGCTGGGAACAATTGATAAAAATTCATCTTTAGTAGGTAGTCTCCAACCTTTGGGGCAAGGCTGATTGACTGAATTATTCCAATAGGTGGCACTTACAGAATGATCGGAGGCCCAATCTCTACCATAATTTTCATATTCTGATGAACTGAAGCTAAATGATTTATCTTTTTCTCCCGGGTCCTGTGCACAGTCATTATAGCCGTAGTTGTTGTCAGTGCGTTGTGCAACATTATAATGTCCAGGAATGTATGGGAAAGGTTTAGCATTTTCGCTTTTCCGCGAACCCACACATTTGGGCCCCTTGGAGGGATCCTTTACGCTAGGGTCTAAACAACTGCCATTTAAATAATAAGGAATACTACGCCCGAATTGGTAATAGAATCCACGGGATGCTTCCCAACTCTGAATGCTTTTTGTTGCATCGGCACTTGTAGCTCCTAAGTTTCTATCCATCCATGTCACGCCGCCGAATGTAACCGAACTACCTATTTGTGTATCTTCGTAATCTGAATTATCGTCTATCCAATCGTATACACGGGGAATTACAGTCACTACCATGGTTGTTTGAGTCATAGTCAGTACGATGTCATATTCATAGTTCGGTTTAAATTTGAATGCCTTGTATTTTGGATTTTTATTATCAGTTGTATGTTCCACATCTACTTCTTTTATACGATAGGTAGTGGTCTTTTCATTTTTACCATCTACTGTAGTTGTCACCTTGAGTCCTAAGGCGTGAGAATCGGTTTCGGTTCCTCTAGTAGGGAATGCCATTGCCGAAAAAATTTCTTTCTTAGCTGTTTCTTCATTAATTACAGCTGTCCCTGTGTATACAGAATGTGCATGTTCCGCATTGTCAACTCTTGTGTCTGTCTCGCTACTGAACTCTCCGGTTTCAAGACTTAAGTCGCCGGATAAATAATCAATTAATTTGACTTCTTTCAGAACAACGGTAGAACCGGTTAATTCATCATTCTTCTGTGCATACACATGAAGCTTGGATAAAGTGTGCTCGAAGTTTAATTGTAATTTTCCTGAATTTTTATAGGTTTGATTCTTTAGATTACCCGACCACATCACATCTGTTAATGCTCCGTTATCATAAGAAACATGACAAGTGGGTGACCATTACTATTATATTTAATATCTGGTACAAGTGTTTTATCACTTAGAGTAACTGCATAAAAATCTAAACTATGATTATTGAATTTATTGTTTCCATCAAATGATATAGTATGGTCAGCTGCTTCAGTGCCTTCTATCGCATTTTTGCTTGGATTTTTCTGAAGGTAATTTGTGCTCCAATTTCTAGCTTCGATAGCGAATAGCTGGTATTTGGTGCCTGTTTCAAATTGTTCTTGGTAATCAGCAGATGCGTTCGCTCTTGTATATATGCTTGGAGCACCGGAAAATCGAAAAACACCATTCCCTTCCGCAACATTATCATCGTAAGCGGTGTCTTCCGTACATGCTGTGAATGCTAATATAGATGCAATCGCCAGCAAACCGTTTATTATGTTATTATATCTCATCATGGCTTAATTGTTGTTTTGGATGTTCTTATTAGTTGTTAGTCGGATTAATGGGTACTGTGATTAATCCTCCTGTTTTCCAAGGTGCTTTTACACCGGTTAGCGTAAATGAATCTTGAGTGAAGTTAATGACTACTTCATAAGCTTCTCCCGCTTGTGCTGTTGATACCGGAATCTGATTATTAGCTTCCAGCAGTTGGATGTTCATTTCTCCATAATCAGCCTCAATGTCATCGGTTGAACCTACCGGAGTCAGGGTTGCTTCCAGATTAAAAGAAAGCTTTCCATCGTTATGGGCTGGCATATTTAGATAGCATGTGCCTACGATGTATTCAGTGTCGATGTCAGTCAGATATTGATCAGGAACGTGTAACGTTAGGTTCTCCATCTTTTCTTGTGTTCCGGCTACCATATAGGTGCCTTGATTGTCATATTCCCATTTATTAATGAGATATGATGTGCCGAGTGTCACTTTTACATCGTGTACAAGTTTGCTGCTTTGCATCTTTTTATCACGTTTGGCGATGAAAGTGATTTTAGTTAGTAGGTGTTGGAATTGAAGTGGCGATCGAACAGAAAAAGGACTACTTTTACTTCCTGTTTCTGTTTGTGAGGCTAACACGTCAACTGTTCCTGCCGAAACTGTTGATACCAAAGTTAGTTGCTTATAGTCATCGGATGCTGTTAAGAGATTACTTGGGGCGTAGCCTACTGCATATACAGCAGTGCCGTTTGGATAAGGTATTGCTGTGTCGTAGGCATTTTCTTTGTAATTGTCAATTCCCGAGAGGTTGTCCGTTGCAGCATAAAAGTTGTAGTTTACTCCTGTGAAGAACGCAACTTTGAAGGTGCCATTGTCATTGAGGCTAACTGTGTTTTCACTGGAACGGGTGAAACTTATTTCTATATTTTCATTGCTAACGGGCAAGGAGTCGTCTTCTAGTATACTATCACAACTGCTAACGCTGACTGCTGCCATCAGGAGCACTCCATTGATGATGTTATGTTGTCTTATTAGTTTCATAGCTGTACTCCTTTATTTATTATTTCCTGTTTCAACATCAATCGTAGTCCGTCCCTTAAGAACCCATGGTACCATGGTTGTGTTGACTTCGATTGTCTTATCCGATTGCAAGGTGGTGAATGCACGAACATTGATAATGTAATAGTTGTTGCGTACTATTCCTGCCTCTTTACTAAAACTTGTAGGAGAGTTGACAAATGTCTCGTAATACTGCCAACCATCTTCATAAGTGGTGAAGTCATTGGTTGTGACAGTCAGGTTGTATTCACTCTTCAGGTAATTAATTCCCTTCTCTATACTGCTGTAACACATTTCTTTAGCAAGTGCCGTTCCTTTTTTACAAGTATAGAATGTTCCATTGCCGGATAATTTCTTTTTTGCATCCTGTTCAGATAAACCGGTGATTCCGTCAATGTTCTTCGGTGTAAACTTAGCAGCTACTTTCAAATAAGTGGCAACTTTTTGAGGATCACTAAAGTCATTTGAGTATTCACCGTCTACATCTATTGTGTTTTCGAGACAATAGAGTCCTTCTGTATATGGATTCTCACTTCCTTCTATTCGTTGGACATCATGCTGTATTGCAATTTCTCCCTTTGTCACGTCCGTTGCTGCTGTAAAGAAGTTGGCTTCATAACCAGCCTGGAGTGTTGTACTCATCAGGAAGTTCGGGTCTTCATTATTTGCTTTTTGAAATGGGAAGAACTTTTTATTGGTTGTTTCCAGAATATAATGTACGTCACTCAATTTTATGTATCCGTTATCTTTGGTCAAGTTGACATATCCTGTATTTTCTTTTGTAGTGCAAGTCACCAGAACCTTAGATGTGACACGTGTCAAAGTAGCTTTGATTCTTGTCATCTTATGTTCTTCTATGTTGATGATTTCACTGTTGCTGCCTTCAGTAACTGCCTGCCCGGTCATTACAAAGTTATAATTTGTAGTGACCTCTTTTATATCTTTTATAACTTGCTCCGGATTATGATCTGTAGCCGTCTTGACAGCCTTTATTTGTTCATCTGTCATGTTAGCTGCAACAAATATATATTTTTCGCCGATAGACGTATTTACAATGAAATATAAGAACTCATTTTCCAGGTTTTCTCCGGTCACTGTTTTATCTTGGATAGTTGTACCATCGGTATTCATGATAAACAATGTAAGTTTGCGGCATTTACTTTCTTCTGCTGTACCGGATTATGTCTCTTCATTAATAGCCCGTGTGCCGATTTGCGGCAAGCTGATGGATAACATCAATTGGGCTTCAATCTGCGGTTGCATCTCCTGTTCTTCAACGAACTCATCTTGTGAGCATCCTGAAAAACCGGCAATTGCTATCAGGGCAACCAGAAGATTATATGTTAATTTGAGGTGTCTCATTATCTTGTTTATTTAGAGTTCGAAATCGTTAAGCTGAATGATCCAACCGTTTATTTGTATGACAGATCTGATTAGCGTCAAATTTTCGTCAACGAAGAATATCATGCTGTAGCGGTCTTCTCGATCCAGATATTCTTGTAAATCCATATCTTTATAGTGCTCTTGTTTAAGCATATTCAGGTATTTAATCAGATCCAGATTTTTAATCACTTGTTCTCCCGTTTCTGTATTGGTGATGTTCAGTTCCGGTTTTTTGTCTTCCATGAGTCGTCCAACGCTCAATTCTGCAATAGCTGCCGGATATTCGCTGTCTGTATCTTGGGTGAAAGCACGTGATGTAATGAATTCTTGTTCTGTAGCAAATGGTTTGTATGTCAGCATATTATCCGGAAGCAATGAGTTGTCATAGTTCATGTATCCGTTTTCATCATATATGGTATACTTGAGGTTCTCTTTTTTTAATACTCTGGTGACTGGCTGATCCGGATGTTGGTTTACCTGTGCCACCACAATACGGATGTTGTTTGTATTCTTCACTAGAGAAACTTCTGTAATGCGCTCTCTTCCACTTCGAGTAAATGCACTTTTCTTAACTTCTCCGTGCCATAATGAAGAGAGTTCTTTTTCTACAATATATTTATCTTTTTCATCTTCCGAACGTGTAGGAACGAATTCTTCTCGTAGAGTCTTAACCTTTAGTTCAGTGATTTGAGATGTTTGTGGGTATAACACAGGCACTGCAAACGATTGGTTGTCCAATCCCGCCCATGCGATTAAATGGTATTCTCCGGGTTCAATATCCAATTTCATGGCATAGTTTCCATCTGCTAGTATTTCGCCTTGGTCTGTTTTGAAATATACCATATTTCCATTATCATCAAAAGCATAAAGTGTGACTGCTCTTACTTCTTGAGCGAAAGCGTCTACTTTCTCCATATTATAATCATACTTGAACTTTACCAAATATTCGATGCTGCAGTCGCCTTCGTTGTAATCCAGGACAGAGTCGCAGGATGCCATTGCACCAGCCAATACTGTGAGTAACAGTATCTTGTTCGCTTCTTTTTGTATGGTGGTCAGTATTCGTTTCATTTTTTTGTTTTTTATGCTTTTGGAAAGTCTGTTTTGTTTATCTTATCGAATAAGATAACTGGGTGGAAAGGGAAGTTATCCCTTCCCATCCAGTTTTATTGTTGTGTGATGCAAATTATAAAATGATGTCTACCAAGTTAATTGTCCATGGAAGAACCTTAACTTCTAGCATCAGACTTGCTGCATCCGGAGTCGGAGTCGGAGTTGGGTCTCCTAATTTAGTGATGCTTGATACATTCAGTTTATATACATTGTTTCTGACAATTGTCTTATTGGCTGTAGTATTTGTGTAAATATCTGCTTTGTAGTAGCATTTACCTCCTTCGTACATTTTAATAGGAACTCCTGCTGCTCTGAAATCTGCTGCTTTACTATCAGCTGTTAGATTGCTTGCATCAAGCATGTTTCCGAACTTTTCGTGTAATGTAGCAAAATCTTGATATACAACATTTTCTGAAGTTACATAGAAGGTTGCAGGTTCTGTCTCATTATCCCATGTTGCAACAGCTTCGTATACAACACATGTATTATTGTCTGCATCTTTGTTTTCCAGACAGTATGTGATGTTTTCAGTTGCAGTTGGGGTTTCTTCTTGAATATTACCGACGATTTCTTTGGTTTTGTATCCCCAAGTAGCATTGGTTGGGTCGTATGCTTGGAAGAAATTAGATGCTATTGGGGTAGCATTTGCCAATACATAAGTATCTTTCTGTAAATTAACGAATGAGTAATTCTTTAATGTTATATTCAATTTTTTACCATTATACGTTCCTGGAGTAATGTTTGTAAATGCATCTTTTTTTGATTGCTCCATTAGTTTGGCAGCTGCACGTTCAACGTTAACTCTGACAGTTGCTTCTTTTCCTTTTTCAACATTTGTTGTCGCTACTAGACCTCCTGCATTGCTCATTAAGAATTCGCCGTCTTTAGCAACATAGTCAGTAAGACCGTCTAAAGAAGTAGAGTAGCTAGCACTTGCTGTCATGTTTGCATATGGTGCTGTCGGTTCTCCTTCCAGATTTAAAATAACATAGACATTAGCTGTTCCTTCAGAAACTGGAATACCATCTTTCAAATATAAGCCTTTTTCATTAGGGTCAGTGCTAGGTGTGAAATCATCATATGCATAAGTATGGACGTCTCCATTGACGATAACTTTAGCAGTCTTAAAAAGTTGTTCTGTTGTTAATCCGTCTTCTGTATCTCCCGTTGCGCGAGTTACTGTCGGATAAGAAATACCTAATCGTATCAAAGCGTTTTCTGTACCTTGTACTTGACCGTTATCAACGATTTCGTCATTTTCGTTGCTACAAGCTGTCATGGCAGCTACTGCCAAACCTGCTAATAATAAATTTCTAACTTTCATTTTTGTTATGAGTTTAATGTGTGATGTAATAATCATTTTTTAATTGCATGCTACATATTATCATTTATGTAGTCATGACTGATTTTTTTTCTTTTTTGGGGGAAGAGTCATCTAAAGGATGAGGACCGTTTGTTTTGTAAAAAACATCATTTTCTTGTTTGATCGGAAGCCCTTATATAATAAGGAAAAAGAAGTAACTTCCAAAAGGAGGATTTTTGTTTGTTTCTTATAGGCAATGTTTCTTTTATTTGTTTATTACTTAATTTCTTGTTTTGTTTGTTTTGAGGAAACTTTTGTTCCTCATCGACATTGCAAAGGTATGGGAGAAATGCTTAATCGTTGATTGGTGTTTTTTTCAATTTTTAGGGTGAATTTTTCAATCGTTCGAATATCCTTTTTTAGGCGGGTGAATTAGTCGTTTTGTGAATGATTTGTTGAGGGTGGTGAATGATATGCCACCTGTTTTTTTCTTTTTCCACTGTTGTATATTATGCTTTTTTCTTCAACTTTTTTTGTATTGTGGAATAAATTATGCAACTATCTGGGTGGAATGGAATAATTTGCATTTCTTCTATTCTGTTTTGAATGATTTACTACTGATGCTGTACTGTATAGTAAACTATATGATGTGGAACAGGTCGGTGATATAAAAATATGGATAATATGCCTTTTCAGCTTTAATGTGCTATTTTTAAGATTACGTAAGAATACGACCATTCTAAAAATAATGAACCGGGGAAGAAACTGTATAAATAAATGTATTCATATACGTAAATGCAAACGGTTATTGTATAAACCGATACAGAATATACATCTTTTTTTGTCTATAAAGCATTCGTTGCTTTAAAACCAATGAGATGTTCCTCGGTGTGCATCGGTTCCTTCCTCACCGGGGAAACTAGCGCTACTCGGTGAGGAAGATGTGAAGAGGTTATTAAGAGCCTCTTTTTTCTCTGGTTAATCATAAATATCGGAAGTGTAAGAACTGGCAGAATGACATGCTATTCACTTTAAAGTTCTCTACTTTATAACTAAAAAGGGGAAACTATTGCGCTTTGATTACTAAAGTCTATCGAACAGTAGGAATATGAATTTTCGTACTTGCTAATGCCGAAGCTTTCCTGCTCTTTTTAATAGGATGATGTGATTCAGCTCTTTCTGGGTTGCTTAAATATTCTTTTTTTAAGAAGAGTCGTTTTTTTTAGTAAGTGACTGGATAGATGGTCTGGATATATAATTAAAACGCACTACTTTCTCAAGTAATGCGTTTCTAATTGGGGATAGATTCTAATTATAAAATCATAGGGATAAACGATGTTTATTTGTGTTTGTGATTTTGTTATTTTACGGGGTAATTTTGTTTCTTCTTTAATTCTTTCAGGTTGGTATCCGCTTGTTCTGTAAGGCCGGCTACTTTGGCTGCACTGAAATATTCTTCAGCTGTTTTCAAATCACCTTCTATCATGGCGATAATTCCTAAATTATTTAGCGTTTCTGCTGCTTTCTGGTCAGCTTTAGCCAAATGTTTTTTGGCAATTGTCATATCGCCACCTTTTTGTATCTCCATTGCTCCGGCATTGAGGTTTGCAATGGGATCGTCCGGAAACATAGTAGCGGCTACTTGGAAAGAGTGGTTAAATTCTTCGCTTCCCGGTTCGCAACTTTCCGCGATCCGGTAGATCTCCTGCAAGCTCAATAACTGCGGACGCTTGTTGATTATCTCTTTAGACTCTTCAAGGCTAAGACCGCGTACTGTATAATTGACTGTATAATCCGAATGGCGAAGAGCCGGATAACATTCTGCTAATATATATTGGTATGTTTGCGCACCAACCAAATTGGCAATATCACGTTCTTTCTTATCCATGTCTATGCCTTTGTTGTCTATCAGGCGAAGAACTTCCTCTTTCTTCTCCATAGATGAAGCTGTAACCGGTTTTTTGTTCCATTTGTTTCACAAACTCTTCCAGTGTGACATTTTGTAGTTTAATACTAAAACGCGTTTGTGAAGGGTTGGCCTGTAAAATACAAGTGGCAAATACGAGCGTACTTTGTAGAGTACAGGTCGAGAGGAGAACCGCTCCCACCAGGAATAATTTCCTGATGGTGCGGGGTGAGCAGATAGAGGATTTCATTCTAGTTTAATTTTTGTGTGATCGTTATAATGTCATTCGTTTTTGTGTATCCAAACTTTTGGTTGCGACAAAGCAAAGAAAGGATTTCTTCCAATGTTTCACCATCGGAAAAAGTAGCCGTCATGTGGTAGTTCTGCAAATCAGCATCTTCTATACGAATGTCCGTATGAAATGCATTGGAAAGTTGCCGGATAATCTCCTGCAGAGGAATACTTTTAAAGAGCAGTGTTCCGTTTCTCCAGGCAATCTCTTCCGATGCATCCTTTTCGGTATGTAAAGTTAAGCTCTTTTTATCCTTATTGTAAATGGCACTTTCGTTAGGTGAGAGTACTAGGCGTTCTTCTTCTTTACCGATGAGGCTGACAGCAACAGAACCTTCCAGTAACGTTGTTTTAACTTGCGCATCTTCGGGATAGGCTTCGATATTGAAATGAGTACCCAAAACTTGTACTATAACCGCTTCGGCCTCCACCTTGAAAGGGTGTGCCGCATCCTTACTGACTTCGAAGTAAGCTTCACCCTGCAACTGTACTTTCCGGTCTTTTCCTCTGAACCGTTCGGGGTAAGTCAGAGTAGAGTAGCGGTTCAGTACTATTTCTGTTTGGTCGGGTAGCGTTATACTACGTGTTTCTGCCAGCGTGGATACGGTTTGCAATGGTACCGGGGCGAACATATAGTATGCCCACCATCCCAGTACGCAAAGCACGGCAACGGCGGCTGCATTCGCCATAGTGCGCAATGGAAGAATGCGGTGTTGCAGACGTGGTAACCGTTTTTCTAGAAGTATCCAACTGTTAGTTTTGGAAAATTTTCCTCTCGGCGAACGGGTGGAGGCTACGAGTTTATTGAGTATTTTTTCAAAATCTTGTTCCATGTTCTTCATCTTTCTTTTCTATAAAGACAGGTGAAATGAAAAAACTCCCTACGCTAAATCCTTTTTTTATTTGGGAAATTGCATCTTTTGCTGATTCATTCTCATTATTTATTATAGTGAAAGTCAGGTTAAGGTTATTTGGGTTGCAGGTAGACCGTGATTTGTGTTCTTTTCGCTTCCTTGTCCTGCGGGATACAGACGATACGAAACTCTGCCTTATTTTTTATTTTCTTCGGATAGATCTTCACACGCAGATTGGCAGATTTCTTTTTTGCAGGAATAATAACCTTTTTATCCTCGATGCTGAATACGACAGTTTGTCCTGGCATACTTACTCCGTTGATAAGGACTTCCCGGTCTTCTTTTTTCTTCTCTGCGGCGATAATTTTAATGTCGAACTCTTCAACATCTTTACTTCTGTCGAATGAATAATTCTTGGTAGTCTTGTCAAAGCCTACATACTCTTCGGGATAATTGGAATTGTTCTCACTGCATGCGGCAAGGATGAAGAGAATAGCTACGGCTCCCGCCATTTGTTTACAAAGTTGTTTCATACTGTTTTAATTTAGTCTAGTTTATAGTTCATAGTTAAAGACAGGGGCGGTGAAAGAACTCCCTATAGGAATAAAACTAAAATGTGTTAATGTGTGGAAGAGGGGGGAATATGTGATTATGGCTCTTGCCGGATAATACATGATCCAACAAGAGCCATACGATATAAAGGGGCTATACTTTAATTAGCTTGATTCTCAACAATATTTTGATTGCTGACAGTCTTTACATATTCTATCCGGATATTGCTCTGTTCATTCTCCTCTAACAGCATAGAACGAGGTTCCGGTACTGCAAGCTTTATTTCTGTCGCGTTGAAATTCCGTGTAAAGCGGATCATTCCTGCCTTCTGAGCTTGTGCTTCAATAGCATGCAGATAGAAATTTTCTAAGCGTAAAGAGTCGCTTGTACCCGAAATAGAAATAAATTCCTGAACATTGGTCGCTTTCACTTGGGATAAGTATATGTTTCGGAAGTGAGGGAATCCCTTTTCGGAAGGTATTACTGGTGTAAGCATAACTTTCCAGTGTTCGGGGAGTTCTTTGCCTTTGTAATTTTCGGGAAGTGTACTATAACTATATTTAGGGTTCCAATTAGGGTCGGCGCCAAAAATCCGACGGACATTTTTAGCTTCTACGCGTGTTATATAGATATTCTCAATGACTCCACCGCGTGTCATGGCGCTTTTCAATTGCAATACGTTTGATGTGCCGAATGCTTTGAGATCATGAGCCAGCACATTTCGTATGCCACCGGAAGTCTCACTACCGCAGGTGATGAGCCCTCCGCCTTTGTGGACTGTACAATTGCGTATCACTATATTTTCCGTAGGACGATTGACACGTAGCCCGTCGGCATCTCTACCCGCTTTCAGGCATATATTATCATCGTTACAGTCTATTTCACAGTTTTCTATCAAGATATTTGTGGACGAATCGATATCGATGCCATCCGTACTGGGACCACGTCCGCCAATATTGTTATTAATAATTAATCCGTCTACTGTACAGTGGTCAGAGTATAAAATCTGGCATCCCCAAAAACCGGTACGCATCAATGTAAAATTACTTAGAGTGACGTCCGAACTGTTTTCAACGAGGATACCGCGGACACGCTTACAGTCGTAATCCACAATCCAGCGTAAACCTTTGGCTTCATATTCTTTCCGCATAGCCCAGTATTTATCCCAAAATATCTTACCCCGGCAATCCAGAGTCCCTTCGCCACTGACAGATGCTTTCTCTTCGCCGATGATATTTATTACTGCTGCGGGCCATACCATCTCAATACCTGCAATGCGTGAGCGGAATTCCGGATAACAATGAATATCAGAACAGGCTATCAGGGTCACGCCTTTACTTATTTGCAGATTAACCCCGCTTTTGACAAAGAGTGCTCCTGTCAGATAATAACCCGGTTGCAGCGTAACGGTTCCTCCTCCGGAGAGTGCGCAACTGTCTATTGCTTTTTGAATGGCATCTGTACTAAGAACCGTACTATCGGCAACAGCACCGAAGGAGTTAGCGGATACCACTGTACTACTATCCGGTAATTGCCGGCTACCTACATTCTCTGTCCAAGAGAAGTCCGGTTGTTGAGGGATTTCTCCCCATTCAAAGTTATTAGTATCAAGTCGGGGGTGTGCACACGAAAAAAGAAGTGCTCCTGACAAAAGCAGGGAAAAGGTATATCTTCTTTTCATATAATTAAAATATTGATTATTAATTGTGATCCGATCTCCATGAATTCTACTGAAAAAATCACCGCTAAAGTAGGGCATTTGCACTATTTATTATATAGAGGTATGTACAGATGCATGTAATATTTGTTTTTGTACGCTATTCATACCTTGTCCATATCTGAAGTGTATCCGAACAGTACTTGCTCCGTACATTCTCCACTCAGGGGTACCTCTACACGGAGAAAGTACGGTGTTGGTATGGAGCAAGTGCGTTTCAAGAAAGGCTGGGAGTACTGGAATCTGATGAAAAGCACGGTTTTCTATGTTTTTGTCCGTTTTTACATTGCCTCTTTTCTTATTTGGTGCTAAGTTTGCGATACATTTTAATATTATTGAAAAATAGAGGATATGAGACAGCTATTCGTGATTTTGCTTGCACTGGGTATTGGGATGCCGGTAAATGCCAAACAGATAACTTTCACAAAGAAGGGAGGGACTCATTACTGCATGAGTGGACAAGACACTCTTGTTGTCCAGACTGCTTTAAAAGAACACTATATTTTGTCTATTGCTCCGTACAAAGGTGACAAGGCATGTGCTATCAGTTATACATTCGATGACGGTTTGGCGGAACAATATTCATTGGTTGCTCCTCAGTTTGAGAAAAGGGGATTCCGGGGTACATTTGCTATTAATGGTTCTAAGATTAATAGCGATGGTGGACTAACTACGGATACCACGAGGATGAGCTGGGAGCAAGTGAAAGACTTATCGGACAGAGGACATGAGATATCGAATCATGGTTGGAAACATAAGAATTTTGCCCGATTTCCGTTAGAGGAAATCAGAGAGGATATTTATAAGAACGATAGTGCCATCTTTGCCAATACAGGAGTCATGCCCCGCACTTTTGTGTATCCTAATAACAATAAGAAAGAAGAGGCTAAGAAGATTGCTGTTCAGAACCGGGTAGGTACAAGAACCAAACAACGTTCTATCGGTAGTAAATCTACTCCTCAGAACCTGGAAGCTTGGGTAAATACTTTAATAGAAACTAATGATTGGGGGGTAGGGATGACGCATGGCCTGACCTATGGTTATGATGCTTTTCGTAATCCACAACGCTTCTGGGATCATTTGGATCAAGTAAAAGCGAAGGAGGATAAAATCTGGGTTGGGACATTCCGTGAAGTGGCGGCTTATGTTGAAGAAAAGGGAGCGACTCAGTTGGATATTGTATGTGAAAAAAATCATTTAAGAATAACTCCGGAATTGACTTTGGATAAGGAGTTATTTATAGAACCGTTGACGCTGGTTATTAAAGGAAAGCAGATAAAAAAGATTTCTGTCAGACAAGACGGGAAGAAACTGCCTGTGCTACTTCATACAGATAAAGCCGTTTTTGACTTTAATCCTTATGGAGGGGTGATAGAAGTAAATCTTAAATAAGTAAAATCATAAAAAAACATGTCTGTTATGATATGTAAGGATCGGCAAACATGAAACTTTATTAAAAATGAAAGTCTTATGAGAAAAGTGGTGATGTATTTTATTTTGTTGTTTATCCTTATTGCAAGTAGTTCTTGTGTGACAACTTCCAAACCGGTTCATGTAATTATTACAGCCGGCCAGTCGAACACTGACGGGCGAACTTCAAATAAGGACTTGCCGGACTATATTAAAGCATTGGCAAAAGATACTGCAGAGTATTCCGAAGGGGCATATTCTTATTGCCGGATTGCACAGAATGATCCGGACGGAAAATTCATCCCTTTTTGGCCTCGGGCTGCGCGGAGTGGGCGAAATAACTTGTGGGCCTATGATGCTGTGACCTATTATTGGCTAGAACAGTTATTAAAAGATAAATTCTATGTGATTAAATGGGCAGTTGGTGGAACCTCTATTGCTCCTAATTATGATTCTGCAAAAGGAAGATATTGGTCGGCAGATCCTGAATGGCTATCTCAAACAGAATCGACATCTAAAGGAGGAAGATCGCTGTTATTGTCATTTATTCAGGAAATAGATATTTGCATTGATCAAACTCTTTCAAAGTTGGAAGAAGGGTATCAAATTGATGCTTTTCTTTGGCATCAGGGGGAGAGTGATCAGCGTAAGGGAAAAGATTATTATGACAATCTGAAAGCTGTAGTCACTTATGTACGCACACATTTAAGTCAGAAAACAGGCAAGGATTATTCAAAGCTTCCCTTTATATTCGGCACAGTTGCCAGAAGTAATAAATCCTATAGCAGTGAGGTGGAAGCAGGTATGCGCCGCTTGGCAGAGGAAGATTCAAATGCTTATCTGATAGATATGTCTGATGCAGAGTTATTGAATGACCGACTTCATTTTAATAAAAAATCGGCAGAGCATTTGGGGCGGGAAATGTATAAGCGTTTGGCTGAAATAATGTTTTAAAGGAATTCCGGAAACGTATTGATAATATAAATTAGTGGGTATGAAATTGATTTTACGGACTTTATTGTGTATTCTCGGAGTGTTGCTTTCCAATATGATTGCACATGCGCAGTTGTCGACACCCCAAGTGCTTTCATCAAACATGGTCTTGCAGCAGGGACAGAAGATTCCTGTATGGGGAACGGCCGAACCTAATGAGTCTATTTTAATTTCTTTCGGTAAACAGCGGGTGAAAGTACGTGCAGATGCTTCAGGACGCTGGATGGCCGAGTTGAAGCCGATGGCTGCCAATAAAAATCCTCAGCAAATGTCGATAAAAGGGAAAAAAACAAGTATTGTTTATGATAATATTGTTGTAGGTGAAGTTTGGTTATGTTCCGGACAGTCGAATATGGTATATAAAATGAAACTACCGGGTAATTATGCCCTTCCGGCAAAAGGAGAGAATCTGGCTGCTTTGGAGCTCCGGAAACCGGCTAATGAGATGATTCGTGTCTTTGTGGTCAGGCGCGACGATAAACCGGTATCGTGGAAGGTGGCAGACGGTGAAAGTCTTGCAGAAGTTTCAGCAGTTGGTTACTTTTTCGGAAAAGCCCTTCAAGAACAGCTTGATGTACCCGTAGGTATTATAACAGCTGCCGTAAATGGATCGCGCATAGAGACTTGGACATCGAAGGAAGCGTATGAACATTCTCCGGTTTTCGGTCCGCAACTTAAAGAAGGTGAAGGTAAAATGGATGGCATGATTCCGGGTGGCCGGTATGAGACAATGGTTCTTCCTTTGATTCCCTTTGCCATTAAAGGCTGTCTTTGGTATCAGGGAGAGAGTAATTGCATGATACGTGACAGGCAATATGCTGAAAAGTATCAGGTATTGGTAGATAGTTGGAGGGAGGCTTTTAATGTTCCGGGTGCACCGTTCTATTCTGTATTATTGGCTCCGCATCTCTATTCTAATAGAATGTCTAAAGACAGGCCACCGGTTACTGCCGAAGAGTTGCCGATATTCCATCAGCAGCAGATAAAGGCGAGGAGCATGATCCCGAATACTGATTTTGTTGTGGTATCGGATCTTGTAGATAAGCTGAGGGATATTCATCCTTCTTATAAATGGAAAGTGGGAGAGCGTCTGGCACGTGTAGCTTTAGCTAAAGATTATGGCTTGGCGGAAGTGGTTTGGTCGGGTCCTTGTGCCGATAAGGCGGAAGTTGTGGCTGATTCCATAGTGGTATCTTTCGGGCACGTTGCTGATGGGCTGAAAACAAACAATAAAGGTCGCTTGGACTGGTTTGAGATTGCAGGAAAGGACGGAGTGTTCCGCCCGGCGTTGGCAGATATAAGAGGACGGAATAAAGTAGTCGTTTATCATCCTGAGATCGTGCAACCGGTACAGGTGCGTTTCGGTTGGCATGAAACGGCAATGCCAAATCTTGTAAATTCGGAAGGTTTGCCTGCGATTCCTTTTTCAAGGGTTTCTTTGTCAGAAAGGTGAAAAAATACAAATGGTATAATGGGTGTTTTATTTTTCTAACTGGAAAGATATTTTTTCCCAATAGGAGAAAAATAGTTTAGTAATAGCTGATAACAGCGCAGCCCTTTATTTGTGTAATTTGCTTGTCAATACCCCTTTGTTCCCGGATGGTGTAGCCATCTGCGCAAAAGGATGTAGCCATCTGAGGTAAAGGGTGTACCTTGGAAAAGAATGGTTATTGTGCATAAGTTGATTTTTAATTATCGTTCTTCAGAAGGCCTGTTTTAAGGGTCCGTTTTTTCATGGAAAATCATGTAAAAGTATGGAGAATAGTGCCGGAAAGCGATGGGTAGGATACCTTTTTAACCGTGCGTTTGTTTTTACATGCTTTTGTACTATTTTACATTCAATCACATAATCTATGTGGTTACATTTGCAATCTGTTTCAAGTAACGTTTTTGATTTATCAAAATTAAATTGAGAATTAAAACTATAATGTTAACTAAAAAAAAAGAATGCATGAAAAACAGAAGAAAAAGCAATCTGTTTGGTTGCCTGCATGAGTTCAGGCAATTTTTCTTCATTACATTGCTATCAGTGCTTTCCGTGAATCTCTATGCGCAGCAGAGAGGTATTCAAGGTGTTGTGGTAGATGGTAATGGAGAAACTATCATTGGAGCTAATGTTTTGTCGGAAGACGGCAAGGCTGGAGTGATTACCGACCTGGATGGTAATTTCAAATTGGATGTCCCGGTGGGTACTAACATTAAGATTTCATACATTGGTTATAAGACCAAGGTATTGAAAGCGACTGCCGGGAATATGAGGATTGTTTTATTGGAAGATTCCGAAATGCTCGCCGAAGTGGAAGTGGTAGCCTATGGCGTGCAAAAGAAAGTGACGGTGACCGGTGCGCTTTCGAGTGTGAAAACGGATGATTTGGTTCGTACACCGGTGTCTTCCGTAAACAACGTGTTGGCAGGTCAGCTTTCCGGTGTGACTACCGTACAGTATTCGGGTGAGCCGGGTTCGGATGCTGCCAAGATTTTCGTACGTGGTCAGGGTACTTGGGCAGATTCTGAACCGTTGATTCAGGTGGATGGCGTGGAACGTTCCATGGCGGACATTGACCCCGAAGACATCGAAAGCATCACTGTGCTGAAAGATGCCTCGGCGACGGCCGTATTCGGTGTGCGCGGTGCCAACGGTGTAGTATTGATTACCACCAAGCGCGGTAAGGAAGGACAGGCCAAAATTGACATCAACACCTCTTTCTCTGCGTTGACTCCGACTAGTCTCTTAGAGCAGGCAAACAGTTATGAATACGGGACTTTCTTCAACCAGATGCAGCGGAATGACTTTGACTTCTCTAGCGGTGAGACGTTCACTCCGATGTTCTCGGATGGAGTGCTTGAGAAATTCCAGGACGGCAGCGCCCCCATCCGCTTTCCGAGTATGCGTTGGGTCGATTACATCATGAAAGATGTTACCATGCAATCCAAGCATAATGTCAACATCAGCGGTGGTACCAAGACCATGCGCTACTTTGTTTCTGCCGGTCTCATGACACAAGGTGGTCTGTTTACCGAATTTGATGATTTTCATTATGACTACCGCTATCAGCGTTTCAACTATCGTGCTAACCTCGACTTGGATGTGAGCAAGACTACCACTTTGTCGTTCAACCTGGCCGGTTCGGTAGACAATGCACAGAAGCCCCGTACCAGTCAGGGCGCTTCCGGCATGATTATGAGTATGCTGCAGGCCACTCCTTTCAGCAGTCCGGGTATCGTTGACGGAAAGAATATCGCCACTACCACCGATTATAGCGATGGACTGACCTTGCCTTTTACAGGAGGCGGTGCCATGAATTATTACAGCAGTGGAGGTACCGGCGGTTATTACCATTACAATAACAACAAGTTGCAGTTAGATCTTGCATTGGATCAGAAGTTGGACTTCATCACCAAAGGCCTTGCATTTAAGCTCAAAGGTTCGTATAACAATATGTTCAACGTGACCAAAGGAGGTACTGTGGGACGTGCTTCATATTTTCCTGTTATTCAAGAGGATGGCAGTATTCTTTATCGTAAAGAAGGCGAAAATACTCCCGTCAGTTACAGTGAAGATACCGGAAAGGCGCGCGACTGGTATTTTGAGGCACAGTTGAACTACAATCGCACTTTCGGTGATCATTCCGTAGGCGCATTGGTGCTCTATAACCAGAGCAAGAATTACTATCCTAGCACTTATTCGGACATTCCGCGCGGATATGTAGGTTTGGTGGGCCGTGTCACTTACGACTACAAGAGCCGTTATATAACCGAGTTCAATGTAGGTTACAATGGTTCCGAAAACTTCCACCCCGACCGCCGTTTCGGTGTGTTTCCGGCAGGCTCTATCGGTTGGGTGGTCAGCGAGGAAAGCTTTTTCAAGCCCTTGAAAAAAGCCATCCCTTTCTTGAAGTTCCGTGCCTCATGGGGTTTGGTAGGTAACGACAAAGTGGGTGGCTCGCGCTTCATGTATCTGGCCGATCCCTTTCTGTATAGTGATAAGATGGGTACCCGTGGCGGTTATGCCTACAACTTCGGTGTAGAAAACTCAGTGCTGCTCCCGGCTTATTATGAGGATGTGAACAACAAGAACAACCCAGAGGTGACTTGGGAAAAGGCGTTCAAACAAAACTACGGTATCGATGTCAACTTATGGAACGACCGTCTGCGTGCCACTTTCGACTACTATAAGGAACACCGTACGGACATCCTGCTGAAAGACTACACTGCACCCGCCATCGTAGGCTTCCAGCCGCCTTACGCCAATCTGGGTGTGGTAGACAGCTGGGGATGGGAAGTTTCCTTGAACTGGAATCACAAGGTGAACGATAACTTCCGCTATTGGACTACGCTGAACCTCTCTCACAACCAGAATGAGATTATCGAGAAAAAGGAATCTCCCTATACCAATGCTTACCAGTATGAGAAGGGACACCGGATCGGTGCTCGCTATATGTACAAATTCTTCCGTTTCTATGACGAAGACACGCCCCGTTTGTACGAAGAAAAATTCGGCCAGCCTTTCCCGAAACAGCTCGTTAACTTGAAAGACGGTGATGCCGTGTTTGTGGACTTGGACGGTAACGGCGTAATCAATGAAGACGATAAGACCCGTGAGTTGGGCTATACCGACGACCCGCAATACATTGCCGGTCTGAATGCCGGTTTTGCATGGAAAGATTTCGAATTCAACATGCAGTGGACGGGTTCTTGGGACGTATCGCGTGTCATCAGCGACGTGTTCCGCTATCCGTTCCTGGATCGTACGACGAAAGACCGCGGCGGCTTGCTGAAATATCATGTTGAGAATACATGGAATCCCGACAGACCGGGGCAGGATTATGAATATCCGCGCGCCACTTGGTCCAACGGAGCTAACAACAACTATCAGGATTGCGCTCTTTATGAAAAAGATGCGAAATATCTGCGTTTGAAGACGATTATGCTTGCTTATAACATGAAACTTCCTTTCTTCAAGAAGATTGGATTGGATCGTGCCCAAGTGGCATTGAGCGGTTACAATCTGCTGACCTTTACTCCTTTCATTTGGGGTGACCCCGAAACACGTGCCAGCGCTTCGCCCTCATACCCGCTTCAACGTACTTATACCATTAGTCTGAAACTTAATTTTTAAGCAAAAATGAAACTGAATATCAAATATATCATAGGTGTGGCAGCTGTGGCTACTCTCGGAATGGTTTCTTGTACGGATGAGATAAAGTTCGGAAACGCATTTCTGGAAAAGGCTCCGGGCGGCACGGTGACTGCCGATGAGGTGTTTTCCAATCCGGAATATACCCGTAACTTCTTGGCGAGTATTTACTCTACACAGTATTACAATCTGCCCACCAATTCCACGAACGCTGCTCCGCAGTGCCAGAACTATTGGAAAGGAATGCCCGATGCGTTGGGGGATGACTTCCATCTTTTCTTCAACAATACCACAGTGTTTTCCAAATACTATGCCGGTGCGCTGAGTTCGGCTATTGATGACAAAAAGAACGGCAATATTTATCCTTATACGAACGAATTTATCTGGGAGAATGTGCGTCACAGCTGGATGCTGATTGAACGCATTAATGAAGTGCCCGACATGAGCGATGCCGAGAAAGCCCGTATAGCAGACGAAGCACGATGCCTACTGGCTTATACTTATTTTATCGCTTTCCGTTGGTATGGCGGTCTGCCTATTATCCGCCAGTCGTTTATCGGCTCCGAAAGCAGTTACGACCTGCCCCGGCGCAGTGTGGAATCTACCGTGAACTTCATGCTGGAACTGCTGGATACAGCAATCGCCAACAAAGCATTGCCGTGGGCTTACACCGGTGCGGAAGCACAGTCGGAAACAGGCCACTGGACTTTGGCGGGTGCTATGGCGTTGAAGTGTAAGGTGCTGGCTTTCGCCGCGTCTCCTTTGTTCAATGATTTGCAACCTTATTATCAAGGCAAATATACGCTGGAAAATGAAGCTGATACCTGCGCTTGGTATGGTGGCAGCAAACCCGAACTGTGGACGAAACTGAAAGGCGCATGCGATGATTTCTTTACACAAATGAGAAGCCAGGGGCATTATCAGTTGATAAAACCGGCCGGAAATACGCAGGAGGATTACCGTTATGCCTACCGTAGCGGCTACATTCTGGAAAACAGTACTGAAATTCTGCATAGTGTCCGCCGTAGTAAAAATGCCAGTGGTAATGATTATGGCTGGTTCAATTTGGGATTTGGCTCTGCGGTAGATGGTAGCAAAACCAATGGTCGCTACGCCTATTGTCCTACGCAAGAATACGTCGAGATGTTCCCTTGGGCAGACGGTACTCCGTTCGATTGGGAAAAAGCGGAGAAAGAAGGCCGATTGGACAATATGTTCATTCAAGGCGATACCGTGAAAGGCAAACAACAGTTGCAGAATATCCGCTATACCCGCGACCCTCGTCTGTATGAAACCGCAGTGGTAAACGGTGCACGCCAAGCCGTGAACTGGGGTGACGGACGTGCCAGCGGTAATAACTGGGAAACTTGGGTAGGTGGTACTAATGCCAAACAAGATCCGAAAACCAATTCAGGGATATATGCCACCGGTTACCGTATGCTGAAATATCTGGTAGGTAGTGTCATGAACAGGAAGTTCCCGCAGTGGAATGCCATCATGTTGAGCGACATCTACTTGACATACGCGGAGGCCATCGTGCAGACCAGAGGTAGTTTCACGGAAGCCATCGATTACGTGGATGCCGTACGTGCTCGCGTGGGTCTGAAAAGACTGGTGGAATGCAATCCCGATAAGGACCTGACATCTAACAAAGAAAATCTGCTGGCGGAAATCATGCGTGAACGTGCTTGCGAATTGGCTTTCCAAAACGAACGCTACTTCGACTTGATCCGTTATAAGCGTGCCGACTTGTTGGAACGTCCGCTTCACGGCTTGCGTATTTATCGTTTGGTGAAGAATGGTAATGATTGGGTACGTTCCGAAGAACAGTGGTACAATAAGTCTTTCAACAAAGGCTTGGAGGAAGACGATCCTAACTTCTACGAACCGTCACACTTCGACTTCGAACGCTTCCAAATCACTGACACCCGTATTTGGTGGAAAGATGGTTTTGATCCGAAGTGGTACTTACAACCGTTCCCTATTACGGAAGTGAACAAGAATTACGGTTTGGTACAGAATGCCGGATGGTAACCCCTTTAATAATGAACAATCAAAAGGTATAAAGTAAAATAATACGTTATGAATAAAAAATATATAATTGTGTTGTCGCTCTTTGCTGGTTTGTGCCTGCCGACGACGGCACAGGAATCAAACGAAGAGCAGACCGACAAGTTTGTAGGCCAGACCATAGATGTAGGTGCCGAGCGATTGCTGACCCGTGAGGAGGCTACCGGTTCCGTGTCGGTCATTAGTTCCGAAACTACCGACCGTCGTAGTGCCAAGAATATCGGCAACTCCATTATTGGTCAGGGCAATGGCCTGATATCGTTGCAGAGCGGTGGTCGTTATGCAGATGTGAATCCTACTTTCTATATACGCGGGCTGCAAACATTGAACGGCAAGAACTCGCCGTTGGTCATGATCGACGGTATACAGCGAGACATTGTAAGCATCGCTCCCGAAGAAGTGGAAAGCGTCATCGTCCTGAAAGATGCGGCAGCAGTCGCCCTCTATGGATATAAGGGAATCAATGGAGCAATCAATATCGTGACTAAGCGCGGTAAGTACAACTCGCGCAGTGTCAAGGTGACATACGATCATTTGTTTACTTCGCTTGCCAACAAACCCAAATTCGTAGATGCCTATACGTATGGATTGGCCGTCAACGAAGCCCGTATCAACGATGGTCTGACAGGGCGTTACAGCAATCAAGAGCTCAATGCTTTGCGCGATGGAACCATGCCTTATCTCTATCCGAACGTGAACTGGGTGGATGAAACGTTCCGCGACAATGCGATGACCAATAAGTATAACATCGAATTCCGCGGTGGCGGCGAAAAATTCCGTTACTATACCATGCTGGATTTGATTTCCAACAAAGGATTTGTGAAAGAACCGGGTGCAAATGAAGGCTATTCCACACAAGACAAATACGTAAAAGGCAACTTACGCATGAACATGGATATCAACCTGACCCAGACAACCGATCTGCAGGTGAATCTGTTGGGCGTATTGCAGGAAACGTCAAGACCGGGTGCGCAGGCTGACCTTTGGGATCTGGTTTACACAGTGCCCTCTGCCGCATTCCCCATCAGGGATGAGAACGGTATTTGGGGAGGTAGCGACACATGGGCAGGTACACAAAATCCTGTGGCACAGAGCATCGGAGCCGCTTATTACAAAAATCATACCCGTTCGCTTTTTGCCGACATGAAGCTGACTCAGGACCTTTCCGGCTTGACAAAAGGATTGAATGCGTTCGTACGCATCAGTTATGACAATATAGCCAATATCTATGAAGACCATAGCAAAGAGTATGTCTACAGTGTCAATGCGCCTACATGGGCGGACGGTGCTTCCGAGCCTACTGTAAAGAGTGAAATTTATGGAAAGGATAGTGAAATGGGAACAGATGCGAAAACTAATGAATTTGACCGTCTACTCCATTTCGATGTGGGATTTAACTATCAGCGGACATTCGGCGACCACAGCATCTACAGCCAGTTGAAGTGGGACTACGAGAATAACGACCCGAATGGCGTCAACAACACGGTGAATCGTCAGAACATTACCTGGTGGTCGCATTATGGTTACATGAACCGTTATTTCGTTGACCTCGCTTTGGTAGAAAGTGGCAGTAGCCGTTTGGCTCCCGGTACCAAATGGGCTTTTTCGCCCACTTTGTCGGCCGCATGGGTCATCTCCAAAGAAAAGTTCATGGAAAATGTGGAATGGGTGAACTTCTTGAAACTGCGTGGATCGGCAGGTATCATCAATGTGGACAACTTACCGGGTGATGAAGTTTGGTCATACTATGCCCAGCAGTATGGCACTTCGGGAGGTACTTATCCTTTCGACAGCGGTTGGAACTCTAGTTTCGGACGTTCTTACCTTGAACGGGTGGCTACCACCAATCCGAGCCATGAAAAGGCCTATAAATACAATGTTGGTATGGATGCGAAACTTTTCGGATGTTTGGATGTGACTCTTGACCTTTGGAAAGAACACCGTACAAACATTTGGGTGACTTCGGAAGGCAAATACTCGGAAATTTTCGGTATGGAGCCTCCGTATGAAAATGCAGGTATCGTGGATAGTAAGGGTATAGAAGTT
>ERZ650918.929-NODE-929-length-28849-cov-5.558450_pt1 | contig 28849 bp, 22 predicted proteins | sample MGYA00514758_ERZ650918 | MGnify/ENA metagenome assembly ERZ650918 | reverse complement strand
AGAAAAAGAACCAAAAAGAAAGAATCAAGGCTGCGTTTTTTCAGCTACTCCGGTGATTTCTCCAGCTAAAGGGCAGAAACTCGCTACGCTCAAACAGTCTGCCCTTCTTAACGCTGAAGAAAACACCTGCGCTTGACGCTGAAAAAACGAGGCCGGGAAACCATGCAGGGTGTTCGCTGCGGACACTGAGATGATTATCGGGATTCAATTATAATTCCGCCACCTAGCAGTAAACCGTCTTTATAGAATGCAGCGGCCTGTCCAGGCGCAATGGCGGTTAAGGGTTCATGAAGTTGCACGTGGAGTTGGTTGTCAGGAGTAATGGTGACTGTACAGTGGTTTTCCTGTTTACGATATCGTATCTTCACGATGATATCAGAATGTCCCAAGATGCGTTCGCGGTTCACGATGTTCCAGTCTTTCAACCACATTTCTGTCTTTTCCAAGGCGGAAAGTGAGGACAATATCACTTCATTCTTTTCTACGTTTATCTCTTTTACGAAAACAGGACGGTTCAGATGAATACCTAGTCCACGTCTTTGGCCAATGGTATAAAAAGGGTATCCTTCGTGCCAAGCTATGAAATTCCCCTTTTCATCGACAAATTTTCCTCGTCTGACCATTTCTGACCAACCAGTTTTTCAGGAAGCTTCGGTAGTCCATCGGGCAGAAACAAACTCCTATACTATCCTTTTTAGTGGCGACTTTTTGGAAGCCACGTTCAACAGCCCAGGCACGGGCTTCAACTTTCGTAATTCCTCCCATTGGCAGAAGAATTCTGCTGAGTATATCTTGCTTCAAGCCCCACAGAAAAAAGGACTGGTCTTTGTCCGGGTCAACGGCGTGTGTAATATAGTAAGTATCTACCAGCTTTTTTTTTTGGACATAATGACCGGTAGCGATGTAAAAGATGCCCATTTCATCAGCTATTTTGGCAAGCAAAGGCCATTTTAGATAATTATTGCACAACGTACAAGGTACTGGAGTATGACCTGCCATATACTCATGCACAAAATATCCGATAATTTGCTCATTGAATATCTCACGGGCATCATATGTTATATGCCGGATACCGAGACGTTCTGCCAGATTACGGGCATCTTCCAGATATTCGGTCGAGTCGTTCAGTTCATAAAAACGGAAAGTGACTCCGGTTACTTCATAACCGGCTTCCAGCAGTCTCATAGCGGCTACAGAGCTATCTGTTCCACCACTCATACCTAACAATACTCGTTTGTTTTCTTCTATCATGCTGCAAAATTAAGGATTTTCCCGTATCTTTGTCAGTTAAAGCCTAAAGAGAATGAAAGAGAAAATAACTAATGGACAAGTCATCATCGTTTTTACGGAACATCCGGTATTCGGCATATTACTGATTCCTTACATAGCGGAAAGACCGGGCGATGGCACGTTGCAGTTAGTGGAACAGGCTTTTCACGCTTCTCCCGAAGCTATGGAACGGATGAGTGAGGCGGAAAGACAGGCCATTGATATCGCCTCTCATTATACGGAGAAGTATCTGATGAGCAATTACTCCCGTGAAAAGACCGTTTCGCGTTTTCTACATAAATTATCTGAAGATCCTGAACGGATCAAAAACAGCATCCGGCCGTTTATTGAGAAGAAGTTGCAGGAGATGCTGACGTTGATACGCGAAAGCGGACTGCCTTTTTATCAAAAACAGGCTGGTAGTAAAATTCTATATGCTCACCACGCCTATCGGGTACATGCTGATGATGTTGAGACTCGTGTAATCTTTCATGCCGACAGCAAAACATTCCGTTATCAGTTACAATGTTACGATGGAGGGCAGCCATTCTCTTTGACCGAACTGAAGCCCGTCACCGTACTGACTTCCTCGCCGGCAATTCTGCTATTGGGTATGGAGTTATATTTCTTTCCGCATATTGAGAGTACAAGAGTCTTGCCTTTTACAAAGAAAAAATCGATTAGTGTGAATGCTTCCCAAATTGAGAAGTATATAGATAACATTATGATTCCAATTGCACGCTATCATGAGATTGAAACTCACGGGCTGAATATTATTGAAGAGGAATGTAGCTGCGAGGCATTATTATCTCTTGATACAATTCACGGCAAGCAGGTGCTACAACTTAGTTTTCGTTATGGCGACCAGGTATTTACACCAGATAGTGCCGCTGAAATGAAGAAAATCGTTTATCGGAAAGAATCCGGCGACGTATTCTTCTTCCGGCGCAACGTTATCGAAGAAGAGAAAGCAACCCGACTTTTAACGCAAGCCGGATTACAACTACTTGATACTTCTTTCAAATTATCGCCTAAAGCTAAGGAAAAAACGATTGGAGAATGGATTAACAATCACCGGGAAATGTTACAACTCTCTTTCCAACTTGTCAGCAGTATGGGAAATATGCCTTATTGTCTGGATGAGATCCGTATCGAACAAAGCTGTGAAGATGAAGTCGATTGGTTTGAATTGCATATCACGGTGGTTATCGGCACATTACGTATTCCCTTTTCCCGCTTTCGCAAACATATCCTGGAAGAAAAAAGAGAATATCAGTTGCCCGACGGCCGCATGATTCTCCTGCCTGAAGAATGGTTCAGCAAATATGTGAATCTATTGGAAATGGGAATGCAGACGGAAAAAGGAATCCGTGTGAGACGCACGTTCTTAGGTGCTGTACAGACAGCTTTAGGAGAAAATGCACTCAAACAGTTCCCGTCCCAAAAGCACATACACAACATTGCCGTGCCTAAAGCGCTCAAGGCAACATTGCGTCCTTACCAACAGAAAGGATTCTCATGGATGGTACATCTGCACAAACTAGGGTTTGGCGCATGCCTGGCAGATGACATGGGACTTGGAAAAACACTGCAAACCCTAACCTTACTGCAATACATATACAAGCCGTATGGGCATAAGCAGGCTGCCACCCTGATTGTCGTTCCTACATCGCTGCTTCACAACTGGCGGCGGGAAACCAAACGTTTCACCGTTCTTTCAATGACAGAATACAATAATACCGTATCCATCCCCAAAGAGCACCCGGAGAAATTCTTCAATCAGTTTCATTTGGTTATTACTACGTATGGGATGATGCGGAACAATATCGATATACTCTCTTCTTACAATTTTGAATACATCGTACTCGACGAGAGCCAGAATATCAAGAATAGTGATTCACTCACTTTCCGTTCGGCCACCCGGTTGAGAAGCAATCACCGGCTTGTACTGACAGGTACTCCGATTGAGAACTCCCTCAAAGACTTATGGGCACAATTCCACTTCATACAACCGGACTTGCTGGGTACGGAGAGTGACTTCCAAAGACAATTCATAATTCCGCTCCGCCAGGGAAACACCCGTGTAGAGACACAGTTGCAACAACTGACCGCCCCCTTTATCCTTCGCAGAAGCAAAAAAGAAGTTGCTCCGGAACTTCCCGCGCTTACCGAGGAAACGATTTTCTGCGACATGACTGAAGAACAAGACACCTTGTATGAACAAGAGAAGAACAGCCTGCGCAACACCTTGCTTCAACATCCACAAAGTACGGACAAATTCCATTCGTTCAATGTCTTGAACGGGATTCTGCGTTTACGTCAACTGGCTTGTCATCCACAGCTTATCTTACCTGACTTCACCGGGCTGTCCGGGAAAACGACACAGATAATCGAAACCTTCGATACGTTGCGAAGCGAAGGTCACAAAGTTCTGATTTTCTCGTCCTTCGTCAAGCATCTGGAAGTGTTGGCTGAAGCCTTCCAGGAACGTGGTTGGAAATATGCCCTATTGACAGGAGCGACAAACAACCGTCCTTCCGAAATCGCCCATTTCACCGAACAAAAGGACGTACAGGCCTTTCTTATTTCCCTGAAAGCCGGTGGCGTGGGACTCAATCTCACTCAAGCGGACTATGTATTTATCATCGATCCCTGGTGGAATCCTGCCGCAGAATCCCAAGCCATCGCCCGCGCCCATCGTATCGGGCAGGAGAAGCGGGTGATTGCTTATCGTTTCATTACTCAGAACAGTATAGAGGAAAAGATTCTCTACCTGCAAGATGAAAAGCGGAAACTAGCGGAAACGTTTGTCACTGAAAGCGAAGTATTGCCTGCATTGAGCAATGAACAATGGGTAGACCTGCTTGAATAAGAAAAAGAGGCTTCATAATCCATCTTTTAGTATCCCATTCCAAACTGCCACAAAGGCAGCACATTCATGTACCCTCTCTCAATATCATCTTTTACTACATATCCTTTTTGCACATCCTGAATCTGTCTTTGTCCCTTTTTCTTCCCACCCACTTCAAAAGTCATATCATCAATCAAGAAATCAGAAACAGGCGAAGCCACCACATCCGAAAAGACACGAGCCTGATTCAGGAAGAAAGTCTCTCTGATATTTCCAATATTAGAATTTTCATGAGCCAGATTATATATCAGATTCGTATTATCCAAATAAACCTTATCCACCTTTCCTAATCCGCGTATACCGCCGGTAGCATCCCGCAATTGCGTTATCAGTCCTGCCTCTTCAATATAGAGACAATAATCGGAAATGTTATTACGGCTTACTTCAAGTATTTTAGCTATACTGCTAAAATTCGGTTTAAAGGGTACACTTTTAGCAATAATAGCAAGAAGTTGCTTCAGTTTCCGCCCGGTAGAGACATTCATATCCGCAAATTGAGGAATATCCGATTCCAAGGTTAAATTTAGAATCTGCCGTAAACGTATATCGTAATCATTCTCCAATGCAAAAGGATAGTAACCTTTTTGCAGATATTCATGAAAAAGCGGAAGTGGATGTTCCAAGCCGGGAATCTCCACCTTATGTGCTATAATATCCTGCAAACTATATATTTGCGAAGGAATATGATGGAATAATTGCAGAAATTCACGAAAAGAAAGCCCTTGCATCTGATACATTACAGCCCGACGGCTCAGGTCTGAGGCTCCCTTATTTATGTCTAATATTGACGAACCGGTAAAGACTACATGTAACTCTGAATGATAATCATAAATTAATTTAAGTTCTTTCGACCAATCCTTATATTTATGAATCTCATCAACAAACAAATACTTTCCGCCCATCTTCACAAAATTGTCTGCCAAATCAAGCAAACGATGGCTGGCAAAGTAAAAGTCTTCTGCCGTCACATATAGAGACTCATTCAAGTCCAGGTTCTCCTTAATATGTTGCAACACAAGAGTCGTTTTCCCTACCCCTCTTGGCCCTGTAAGCCCTATCATACGACTTTCCCAATTTATCCTGGAATAAATATACCGGTGAAACTCAATATTAGTTTCCCGTATCATCTTGCTGAAATATTCAAATAATTTATCCATATATCTTCGGTTTATAGACAAAGATACGATTATTTGCACTATTACAGTGCAATTTAAATCATTATTTGCACTATAATAGTGCAATTTAAATCAAAGTAGGATCTTTCCATACACAATCTTGCTAAAACACTTTTTTACCCTATCTTTGCACACAAAATGGCACTACATGAAATATAAACTTATCGTGCTCGATCTTGACGGCACACTCACTAATTCCCAAAAAGAGATTACTCCCCGCAACAAGGAGACATTGATACGTGTACAAGAACAGGGAGTCCGGTTAGTACTGGCATCGGGGCGACCGACTTATGGCATTGTACCGTTGGCAAACGAACTACGTATGAATGAATTCGGCGGATTCATCCTGTCTTATAACGGAGGAGAAATCATCAATTGGGAAACACAGGAAATGATATACGAAAATGTTCTCCCCAATGATATCGTTCCGGTGCTTTATGAAAGTGCGCGCGCTCACCATCTGAGCATACTAACTTATGACGGAGCAGAAATCGTGACCGAGAACTCCCAAGACCCGTATGTACAGAAAGAAGCTTTCCTGAATAAAATGGAAGTGCGCGAAACGAACGATTTCCTTACAGATATCACACTGCCGGTAGCTAAATGCCTGATTGTAGGAGATGCCGACAAACTCATTCCACTGGAAGCCGAACTTTGTCTCCGGTTGCAAGGACGCATTAACGTCTTCCGTTCAGAACCCTATTTTCTCGAATTAGTCCCGCAGGGAATCGACAAAGCCTTGTCTCTCGGTGTCCTATTAAAAGAAATAGGAATAGGACGCGAAGAAATCATAGCCATAGGTGATGGTTACAACGATTTGTCGATGATAAAGTTTGCAGGATTAGGCATTGCCATGGGCAATGCACAGGAACCGGTGAAAAAAGCGGCGGATTATATCACTTCAAGCAATGAAGAAGACGGCGTAGCCGAAGCAATCAATAAGTTTCTCTATCAACAATAGGACGCATATTCAGATTTTATACTAACTTTGCGCTTCCAATAGAACAAATATAAAAGGTTATGGAACATCAACTTACCATTTACAACACGTTAGATAGAAAGAAAGAGTTGTTCGTGCCGCTTCATGCGCCCCATGTAGGAATGTATGTATGTGGGCCAACCGTATACGGTGACGCTCATTTGGGACATGCACGCCCGTCCATCACATTCGACGTACTCTTCCGTTATCTCACTCATCTAGGATATAAAGTGCGTTATGTACGTAATATTACCGACGTAGGTCATTTGGAGCATGACGCCGACGAAGGAGAAGACAAGATTGCCAAAAAAGCACGTCTGGAAGAACTGGAGCCGATGGAAGTAGTCCAGTATTACCTGAACCGCTATCATAAGGCAATGGAAGCGCTCAACGTACTTTCGCCAAGTATCGAGCCGCATGCTTCGGGACATATCATCGAACAAATCCAACTGGTACAGAAGATTCTGGATGCCGGATACGCTTACGAAAGCGAAGGTTCCGTCTACTTCGACGTAGCCAAATACAATAAAGACCATCACTACGGAAAATTGTCCGGACGCAATCTGGACGACGTATTGAATACCACCCGCGACCTTGACGGACAAAGCGAGAAGCGCAATCCCGCCGATTTCGCCCTCTGGAAAAAGGCACAACCGGAACATATCATGCGCTGGCCGTCTCCCTGGAGCGACGGTTTTCCCGGATGGCATGCCGAATGTACCGCTATGGGACGTAAGTATCTGGGTAAGCACTTTGATATTCACGGCGGTGGAATGGACTTGATTTTCCCTCACCACGAATGTGAAATCGCACAGTCGGTAGCTTCGCAAGGTGACGACATGGTTCACTACTGGATGCACAACAACATGATTACCATCAACGGAACAAAGATGGGCAAATCACTCGGTAACTTCATCACACTGGACGAATTCTTCAACGGCACTCATAAGTTACTGGCACAAGCCTACACTCCGATGACTATCCGTTTCTTCATCCTGCAAGCTCATTACCGTAGTACGGTCGATTTCAGTAATGAAGCGCTGCAAGCATCGGAAAGGGGTCTGCAACGCCTGATGGAAGCCATTGACGCATTGGAAAAGATAACTCCCGCAGCAGCGACTTCAGCAGGTATTAACGTAAAAGAACTGCGTGCCAAGTGCTATGAAGCAATGAATGATGACCTAAATACTCCTATCGTCATTGCACAACTTTTTGAAGGCGCCCGTATCATCAACAATATCATCGCCGGAAATGCTACTATTTCCGCCGAAGATTTGAAAGACTTGAAAGAGACTTTCCACCTGTTCAGCTTCGACATCATGGGACTGAAAGAAGAAAAAGGCTCATCCGATGGTCGTGAGGCAGCATACGGCAAGGTAGTAGATATGTTGCTGGAACAGCGTATGAAAGCGAAAGCCAATAAGGATTGGGCTACTTCCGATGAAATCCGTAATACATTGACTGCACTCGGATTCGAGGTCAAAGATACGAAAGACGGTTTCGAGTGGAGACTGAATAAATAAGGCAAGAAGCAGTGCACTTCATTGTGCAGACTAAAAATAAAGAAGACCGGCTCACCACGAACCGGTCTTCTCTTTTTTCATAGAAACATATAATAACTAATACCCCTTTAAAGTTGTTTCTCTTACTTATTCACTAATCACTTATTATCCATTAGTATCTCAACAGGTTGTCCATGCTGGCAAGTCACTGTCAATACAGTATTTTCCCCTTGTGGTTTCAACTGAACATTCTCCATTGGGTTCGTTAATGTCCAATGTCCTTTAAGACGTATTTCCTTACGAATAGGGCGACTAGGCTCTTTTGTCGTATAAGCCTTTTCTTTGATGTTCAAGTTCGGGTCGCAGATACTCAATCGAATACCTTTGGCTGATTCTTTGGCATACATCACCATCGTTTCCGCAGGAATAGAAGCAATCAACTTGTCACTTTCAGGCTGATAAGTCCCAAAAGCAGCATATGCTGTAATACCTGTTTTCTTATCATACACAACATGAGCAGTCTGATCGCGCTGTAAAACTTCATAGGCAGGAGCTTTACGAAGTTCATCCAAATCAGAATCAGAGGGTTGTATCAGAACCATATACTCGTATGTTCCATCCTTCGGAGCCTTACCATGCTCTATCCACGCAGAAGAGAATGTTCCTTTTGTCACCGCACGAGTCTTTTCATGACGTGATTCCTGTTCCACAACTTGTGTACGAACATTTCCGTCAACCACGTGATAATAATTATCATAGCCATCATGCAGCCAATAATTATCATCTCCTACTTTAGAATCCTTTCCATTGTACTTTGTCTGGAAAAGGGTCGTTTCCGTAGGATAATCCGCGTTGCTATTGGTTATGCCTGTCCCCATGCAAATCATCCGGTTGTCAAAACAAAATACTGATTTACGGGCAACAAAGTCAGGCGTAAAGTTCTCATAGCCTCTTTCCATCAGTTTCATGGCAAACATACCGTTTTTACCATCCAGCGAACTGCTACCCGAAAAGTTCTCTTTGGAATGAGCCATTGTGGTTCCTTTCAGCGGACTATCCAACAGTTCGAAAGGTAAGTGAATGGTAGTCGTACCCGGCAAACGGTTCCAGTCCCAGCCTTCCTGTACAAAACCGCTTCCGGCACGGGATACGGGGTTTCCTTTTCCCATAATCTGTACCGAGCCATAACTTTGGTAACGTCCATAACGATTATCTTTCACATAGATTTCAGAACCCCATACATCAGTCGTATATCCTTTCAGTGTCACCATCCAATCCGCACGGCGGAAAATACCTGCCGAACCGTAGTTATAAACAAAGAATCCTTGTGGAGCTTGGGCGGGCTTGATGCCTTCTTTCTTAAAGAAACGGGCATTCGGAGTATCTCCATTGCGTACAAGACGCAGATAATCAGCAGCCAGACCACGGTCGAACGTATTCCCCTGACCTGACAAATCGCCCGACAAAGCAATATTGGCAAATGCTTCAATATCATCGCTCCCCATTTTTCCACCAAAAGGATGACGACCACTGATACCTATCCCCCACTCATAAAGATTACAATAATTACGCATGGCGATAAAAGCGGACTTCATATGCCGGCGGGCATCTTCCGTAAGCTCGAAACCTGTGCCATTGGTGAAGGCTATAAATTGTCCCACCGTAGCCAGTACTCCGGTTGTATATCCCGGATAAAAGCCACCGTGATGGAAAGTAGTGCCGTCTACCTTTATACCACCAATCGTTCCCGACGTATATCGCAAGGAAGAAGACAGCCAGCGTGACAAACCGCCCAACGCTTGCTCCTGTTCCCTTGCATCGGGAAACATCATGGCGGAAATAAACTTCGCCATCAGCAATGTATGCCAGGAATCCAACAACTCATCACGCGTTGGTGAACATGGTTGGCGAGTCTCCTGCAAAGCAGCCCAGAAACGCAGTGTAGACAGATAAGCATCACGGTGAGCATGTTTATAAATCGCATCACGCATCAACCAGGCAGTGGTATATATCTTACGGATCTGATAACCATAATGATGATTCGTTCCCATACCGCTGCCGAATGCAAACCCTTGATCTATGGCATAGTCGAATACTGTAAAGTAATTCTTCCTTGATATTTCATTCTGATTATAATAGGCATCAAGCGCAAAACCGGAAAGCATGGTCTCAATATCATTCCATGACATCTCTCCTTTTTTCTTATCCAGCTCATCGGGAGCAACAATAGGAGCCCCCACAAAACCTGTCCCGGCAGCAGACGGATGAATGGCTGCTTTCTCAAACGTTTTGTAGGCTGCATTAATCTGCCCTTGCGGTACTTTTTTCACTTCCAGAAAGTCCGTCAAACGTTGTTCGATAGTTTTCAGGTCTTTCTTCTGTTGACTGGTCAATTTAGAGGATAATGGAGTATCATAAGATTGCTGTTCCCATTTCCACACGAGACACCAGTGCCAGAGGTCACGATTAGACAAGCCGTTATTGGACGGCAACTGCTGGTCGGGAGTAGTGCGAAGATTCATCTTCTTCTCAGGAAAAGTAAGACGGTCAAGGAAAATACGTCCTTTCCGTTGAGGAGCAACCAACCGGTAAGCAACGATATTCTTGTCGTTCTTCTCTCCTTTCATATACTCGAAAGAAATCCAGCACGCACGCCAACCGGCTGCCTGCAAATGATAAGAGAACCAATAAGAGACTTCGCCCGCCTTATTCAGAAACTCGAAACGAATAGAATCCTGCTGCGGTTTCTCATTATAAATCCACAAAGTAATGCCGAACTGCTTCTCTTTCTTCGCATTGAGTGATAAAGGAGAGATTTGAACATTTAAAGCAGAACCGGGTTGAAAATCCCATTCCAGGCTGCTCTCCCCTTCTTTATAAAAGAGAGAGGATGCTTTCAGTTCTCCTTTTCCCGAAACGTTGAACACTTCGGGGACTCCGTCTTCAAAGCCGATGAATTGGGCAAAAGCGGAAGAGATACTTCCAAGCAATAATAGTATAATGAAACAAGTATTTTTCATTCAATCGCATATTAATTTTTAGACAGAAGAACATAAGAACAAAAGATAGAACAATAATTCTATAAACAGCAAAAATAACTATCTAAACACAGCCTTTATATTCTTTTGTTTTTCTGTCTAAATTAAATTTTCATTCAACTACATAGGTTTCTGTTAATAAGGAATTCTGTCCGACAGAATCTTTTCCGTGTACCAAGGATCGTTAATTTCCTTCAGCATAGTACCCATTTCACGATAAAGTTGCTCCACTACTTCCCTATTTTCTTCTAAAGGCAGGTTGTGCAACTGATAAGGATCATTCAAGTCATCAAACAGAAGGCTCTTCTTTAGCTGCTTCGTATTGCGGTCGATATATAAAGCCAATGTATATTGTGCGGTCTTGATACCTCTCGAAGAAGGGAAATAAGTCTGTACCAATCCGTTTTCATCCTTTTCACCGTCCAGATTCTGGATATACAGCGCACCCGTCGGGCGGACAATTTCCGCCTTTTCATCGAAGAAAAGAGGAGCAAAGTTACGCCCTTGCACTTCTGCCGGAATAGAATCACCCAATCCGCACAAGCCTAACACAGTAGGCATAATATCCGGTGATGAAAGCAGCAAGTCATCTATTCTCGGCTGGATCTTGCCCGGGAAACGCACGATAAACGGAATATTCATTGATTCGGAGTAAGGCGAGTTCTTCGGGTCTTCGGTACGCTGGCTGCACATCGTCTCGCCATGGTCGGAAGCGAAGATAACAACCGTATTCTTATCCAGTCCCAAGTCTTTCAGCGTTTCCAGAATCTGACCGAAGGCACGGTCAACTCCCGTTACGGAAGCAAAATAGTAACGGGCAGATTCTGCCTTTTTCATCTTCAGGTCTACGTTCGGACGAACCAGCAAGCTATCCAAAGGTTTATCCTTGTAAAGGTTGAAATCCTGCTCTTCACAGTCGTCCAAAGAACGATACGGACTATGAGGCGGGTTCATGCCTACCATAATAAAGAAAGGTTTCTTTGTATCGCGCACGTTACCCTCATTTTTCAAATATGAAACCACCTTGCCCGATTCATGCAAAGGCGACCATTCTTTCGGGTCGTGTCTCTTGCCGTCCGTATCCCAATAGTGAGGATTCTTATGTTCATCAAACGTACCGTAAGAATACCAGTAGTTAAATCCGTGACGACGTTCTTTCGGAGTATAGGCATCCCATGCCGGACGTTTGGATTCTACATATTGTCCCGGATGTTCGGGGTCGTTCGGGGTCGGAAAATCGGCATGAAGTTTTCCGAAATAAGCACAGTCATAACCGGCTTTACTGAACACATCACCGATACATTCAGCGTCTTCACGCAAAGAACTGATGGGACGCGTAGAATTACAGTTCAAAGGCACGCCGCTCCGGTTGGGATACATGCCGGTCAATAACATTCCACGATGAGGACTACTCAGCGGGCAGTTACTCTGTGCAGAAGACAACACCATGGATTCGCGGGCAAATGCATCCAGATTGGGGGTATGAACAGGATCGCCCTGAAAGTTTACCTTATCCCGGAATTCGTCCTGACTCCAGAATCCCATTGCCTGGTTACGGTATTGGTCGGGAAATACATAGATAATATTGGGATGCTCAGCTTGTTCCACAACTTGCTTCGGGGCCTTGCAACCCTGTGCCGCAAACAAAGTCAGACCACCTACCAAAAGGTTTATAGGTTTATTCATGATAATGATTGTTAACGATAAACGGTTTATAATAAAGATGATAAACAAATGAACGGTGAACGATGGACAAGCTATATACAGAAGCCTATGTTCATCATTTACCGTTCACTGTACATATCAATGAGATTTATTTCTTTTCGAGATCTCTTTTGCGCATCAGCGCTTCCAGGAAGTAATAGTCGGCATAGTTCAGAGGAACATCGATTTCCTGACCGTGAGGAATACTGCCCACCGAGTGCATCAGGATAAAGTTACCGTTAGTACCCACCTCTGCACGATAAGCGGGCGAACCCAGGCTTACCATAATCTTATCAGCAGTTTCCTTGTACTGGTTGCCCGGCAGATAACCGTCCAATTCGTAAAGGGCAGAAGCTGTACAAGCCGCAGCGGAAGCGTCACGTGGTTCATTCGGAATGTTCGGTGCATCGTAGTCCCAATAAGGAACGAGGTCTTCCGGCAGATTCTTGTTGTTAAAGATAAAATTATATACCTTTTGAGCCTGGTCGAGATATTTCTTGTCTTTCGTATAGCGATAGCAAGTAGTATATCCGTAAAGAGCCCAAGCCTGTCCGCGAGCCCAAGCCGATTCATCAGCATATCCCTGTGCAGTTTGTCTCTTGCGCACTTCTCCGGTTTCGGGATCGTAGTCTACGACATGATAGCAACTATTGTCCGGACGGAAATGGTGTGCCAAGGTCGTATCGGCATGTTTCACCGCAATGTTGTAGAAAGTAGAATCACCGGAGAAAGCTGTTGCTTCGAACAACAGTTCGAGATTCATCATATTATCAATAATCACCGGACATTTCCATCCACGTGTTCCCTGCCAGCCTTTATCGGCATCCCATGACTGGATAACACCTGCATTCGGACGGAAACGTGTAGAGAGTGACTTGGCTGCTTCGACAATCACATCCTTATATTCTTTCTTGTCAGCCAGACGGTATCCGTTCAGATAGCTGCAACCAATCATAAATCCTACGTCATGATGCCATTTCAGATACTTCACAGAATCAAGAGCTTCCGTATATTTTTCAGCCAGCGGCAACCATTTCTTATCTCCGGTCAGGTTATAAGTCAGCCACATGCTACCGGGATAAAAACCGGAGCACCAATCTTCAATAGGTATATAAGATATACTGCCGTCTTCGTTGATGGTTCTCGGATTCAGAACCTTGCCGGATTTCTCGATAATATCCGTTTGAATCGTGTTCTGTGCCACTGCGTTGTCGATGTTGTCCTGAATAAAGTCTACTTCAACCTTTTTTTGTCCACCGCAACTCGTTAAGATCAAAAGGGAAAGTCCTAATGCGCTAAGAATTGTTTTCATAATACATGGATTGTTTATTAAGTGATTAATTTTCTTGATTGCAAAAATAGTGCATTCAAAGAGAATAGACCGACCTAAATAATCCAAATGAGGGACAATTTTGGTACATTTGCGGAAGAAACATCGAAAAACAATAAATATGATGAGCCCACAAGAGTTTTTTAAGAATGACGTATTCGCTGAAAACGCAGGTATAGTTCTGCTGGAAGTAAGCAAAGGATACAGCAAAGCCAAGTTGGAAATAAAACCTGAACATCTGAATGCAGGAGCCCGTACACAGGGCGGAGCCATCTTCACGTTGGCTGACCTTGCACTAGCTGCGGCTGCCAATTCACATGGCACACTTGCCTTTTCACTTTCATCCACCATTACTTTCTTACGTGCTAGCGGACCAGGGGATACTCTTTATGCCGAAGCACGCGAACGTTATATCGGACGAAGTACGGGTTGCTATCAGGTAGATATCACTAATCAGAACGGCGACTTGATTGCTACTTTTGAATCCAGTGTATTTAGGAAAGACCAGAAAGTTCCTTTTGAGGTAGAAGAATAAAGAGAAGTTAAAGCAAATTGGAAGCTGTATATTTAGGCACGGATTTCGCGGATTACACGGTTCTTATATAATTGAGACTGTGTAATCCGAGAAATCCGTACCTAATTTCCGACTTATTTTACGATAGAAGTCATCGGATGCCGGTTTCCCCGAACATCATTCAAGAACGCCTTTGCCGATCCGAAATTCAGGAACAAATCCAGACGAACCGGAAGATGGTTCTGGTCATCTGTCACAAAGAAAGTTATGACTTCTTTCTCCTTCCCTTTCTTATCGTATTCGACTAATGAGAAAATCAGGCAACGATAAGTAACTCCGTTCTCGGCTTTCACGTTTTCCTTTCCGCGATAGATAAGCGTCTGCTCTTCCACTTTCCGTCCCGTAGCCATCGGAAACTTGATCTTCTCTCCTACTTTATAATCAGTAGGATCATAAGAGCGTGCCTGAGCCAAAATACTCAACATATCATATATACAACGGCTGTCACTCGCTTCCGATTCATCAAACGTTCCATCCCTGTACGTACGTTTCTGGTTGACAAAGCAAAGTCCATCCTTATACGAGAACCAAGCCTCATCCACTGTATAACGTTTTCCTTCCTCGGCACCCTTACGGAAATAGCGCGGCTCCAGTTTCTCGCCAATCACGCAAGTCAACGTATCACGCATCTTGAAAAAGAAATCCGCCCGTTTGCTGCCCAAAGCAAGCAGGTTCATCCGGTAAGCCGGTTCCGAATGGTAAGTAGTCGCATTGGTCGTCAGACTGGCAAGTCCGGCTTTCACCCAGACAAACTTCCAGTTGAAGTACAAATCATACATCACGTGTTCGCCGGATTGAAACGCGTCATTCTTCGCCTCACATTGGGCACTGGCGGGAAGGGCGAAAATTCCCATCAGTAATGCCACAGTTCCGATAATCAGACTACGGCGAAAGTTAGCGACGCCTGTTCTGGTTATTTCTATCTTTTTTCTTTTTGTCTTCATCTGGTTTTTGTTTTTTAAGCTCATCCGGTTTCTGTTTATCCACAGGGGTCGCATGAATATCCCACGGTTGTGTCACGTCCCACAACGCTTTATACTCTAATATGGTCGGATAATAGAAGACCGTTTCCGGTTGCAAACCTTTTGCAAAGTCCCCCGTGTCCCATTCTCCGTTTCCATTTGTGTCGTTTATCAGTCTGGCCGCATATTTCCCCGGATTCAGGAAGTAAAAATCAACCATTCCATCCTTCTCCACTATCCGCTTACGAACCACCTTGTCTTGCGCATCAAGCAGTTCGACGAATGCCAGAGAATCAGCTCCGGTCACGTTGAAATGAAGCGTGAAATATTCATCTTCACTACGTACCTTGAACCCTTGTTTTATCTTATCGGTAAACAAGCCGTATATACCGTGGAAAGCCGTAGAGTCTACTTCAAACTCATATTCAAAAGTCGGCTCCCAATCATAATACAGATTAAACTTCTTCTGGTTCAGGGAGTCCTGTTCAAACTCGAACGGTATGTCCTGCCAAAGCGTATCCACTTTCTGCCGCAGATGAATGGCCGCACTATCAAAGCTGGCTATCGGTTCCTCGAAGTTCAGGGAGATATAACCGTATACATCCATTGACGAAGGCGCACTGACATTTACCGGCAAGAATTTCGTCGGTTCCGGCTCTTCCTCTTCATCTTTCTTTTTCTTCTTTTTCTTCTTCTCCTTTTCCGGCTCGTCTTTCTTATATTTCTGTTTCGAAACCAGGTTCAAGGTATCCGTACGGGGTACTAACTGATTCAAGGTATCGGTATAAAGATAAGTCAAACTCATGGCAAGCGTATCCTGTTTGAATAGCAAAGAATCCTTTACCCAATAATGAATCGTATCGTTCCGCTGGTTCTTCTCGATGATAAAGGCGTCCTTTTCATCGAAGTTTAATCCTTTCAGCACAGGCAGAGTGTCTGCCTTGCCTGCAAAATAGAAAGTAAACTTGTGCGGCACAAGCCTTTCGGACTTGATAAGATATTGCGAATAGTTCAGTTCCTTGAAAGCCCGGAGAATCACGTCATCCGGCAGATAATGCATATATTTCTTCTCTACAATCGTATCGTAAGTCAATGAGTCCACCCAAGCCGTATCCATACGGATGCGTTCTTCCATACGGGGGATAATCAGCGAATCATGGAAAGCAATCATCTCACTCTTCTGATTGAACGTGAAGTTCTGGTCGGCATCCATCAAGCCGTAGATACGGTACTTGCCGGGAGCTATGCCACGAATAGAGAAGCGCCCGCGACTGTCCGTACGCGCCACACGGTCGAAAGGCAATTTGTTAAAAGCCGAATCGTTCAGGTTGGAATGCAGTCCGACAAGGATACCTTTGATAGGTTCCAGATTGGATGCATCCAATATCGTTCCGGACACTTCCATCGTATCAATCTGTGCACCGGTAGAGAAGGTAAACGCGAAGTTACCCAACGGATTACCCTCATTGTTATCGACAATGGCGTCCGAGAAATCAATGGTATAAGTAGTGTTCGGCTTCAAAGAGTCAAGCAGGTTCACCTGTATCCGCTTTCCTGAAGCCTTGATTTCGGGTTGCTGTATCTGAGGTGGAGAAACAACCACTTTCTCCGTCGCTTTCTCCAACTTTATAAATTCGTCAAATAACAAAGAAACTTTCGTCCTTTCATTATTTAATGCACCGGCAGCAGGAGTACTGCCTATGAAACGGGGTGGAGTCTCATCATAAGGCCCCCCGTCCGGTCGCCCGATACTGGCGCAGGAATATAGCATGGCAACCAGCGTCACTACCGGAAGTGCCTTGCGTACTATTTGTTTTATCTTTTGATTCTCAAACTGCAACATGCTGCAAAAATAAGTGTTCTTATCCAATAAACACCACACTTTCTAGCTAATTTATTAAAAAACGAAAGGGAAGCTTAGGACAATAAACAATCGCCATGAATTTTTTATTTCCTTTTCCCGCTAATATAATTAGTTTTATTAGTTAAAGTAATTACCTTTGTTGCCTGATGTCTCTTCGTATAACTATAGTTATGCGCAAGGAAGACTATAGTCAAACGAATTAAGAATAGCGAATGAAGCACATCCGGACAGGCAAACGGGCAGATAAATGTGCCTATACAAACCAATAAAGAATATGAGCATACATTACAACCTCTACGAAACACCTGATATCCAACAAACAGGCGAACAACAACCACTCCATCCACGTGTGGTTTTCAATGGAACTATCGATCAGGAAGAATTTCTGGACCGTGTACACAAATTCACCGGAATAAGCCGCAGTTTGCTATCAGGTGCCATGCAGTCTTTCCAAAACGAGTTGAGAGACTTGCTTGCCAACGGATGGATTGTGGAGTTGGGAGATATCGGTTACTTTTCCGTCTCCTTGCAAGGACCGCCGGTCATGAAGAAAGAGAAAGTACATGCGCAATCTATCAAATTAAAGAATATCAATTTCCGTCCGGGCACTCAATTCAAGAAGGAAGTGGGTTGGCAAATGAGGCTGGAACGTGGAGAATTTTTTACCCGCCCCCATGGAAAAGGACGCAGTGAAGAAGAGTGCCTGACCATAGTCAATGAGCATCTCAAAAAACATCCCTGTATGACCCGTGCCGATTATAGCCGATTGACAGGACATGACAAGCAACGTGCACTCAACGAGCTAAATGCTTTTATTGAACAAGGGATACTGATTCGTTACGGAACGGGCAAGCAGGTGGTGTATGCAAAGAAAAGAGATGAATGATTTCATATCGAATAATTTTTCAGGCTATTAGCGCCACAAAAAGTTAAAGAACATCAATCGTTGTGGGGCAAGGAGCTATCTCCAGTGTATTTAAAGCAATCAATGAAAAATACACGGATGAAAGCAATATATGTAATCATACTTTTAATCATCAGTCTCCTTCCTTTTGAGAAAGATAGTTGTACTATGGATTCTATAAAAGTATCTTTAGACCATATCAAATACACTCAAATACTATTACCTGTATGCATAATATTGCTTATCACTCTAATAATCGCAGTAAAATTATACAGAAAATATTGCCTTAACTTAAAACAAGAGTTGCATCAAAAAGACCAAGAGATAGCAGTTATCAAAAACAAACTATATAAAGAACAGGAAACACAAAAACTACTTATAGAGGAAAATGCAGAAATTATTTCATCATTACACAAGAAAATTATACTTCTAACAGAGCAAAAGAATATGCCTACCTGTACTTTTCTTCACACCAGCATACTGCCAGCAACGGAATATGACAAATTTATAAATTATTTTCAGGTTTCCAACCCTTTCCTATTAAACTACTTGAGAGCACCTGAATTCAAACTGACCTCATATGAAATCATATTATGCCTATTAGCATATCTGGATACCCCTGCATCTCACACAGAATGTCTGCTGGATAAAAAGTATGATGCGCTGAAAAAAGCAAGACAAAGAATTAAAAATAAGATGCGGAACGGCAGCAAAGATAACATCGGTTCATTTTTACGAGAGAATAAGCGTTAAATATCTTTAAACCAATGTCCCTCACCCTAATATTATCAGCTACACGAACAAAGGAATTGCCTGTCTGATAATAGCATATATCGGGCTTGTTACCAAAGTTACCAATGTCCCCTAGGTGTTTTTGTACTTCTTGGTTTTCTCGCATTCTGTTTTTAGATTTGTCAAAAAATACAGAGAAACACAAATCTATGAAATATGAAAGACACACAACTCACCATTATAATTCCTTTCTTGAATGAAAGAGAAGAAATTGCAAACACCTTATCTTCTATTAAAGATACTACCACATCTATGCCGACCATTCTGTTAATAAATGATGCATCTACAGATGGGTACGATTATCATACCGTCGCAGAACAATACGACTGTGACTATATACAACATGAAGAACGACTGGGAGTAGCGGAATCGCGCAATGAAGGAGTAAGAACATGCAATACTCCTTACTTTCTGCTCTTAGACGGTCATATGCGATTCTATGAAAAAGGATGGGATGAGAAACTACTAGCTTTGTTACAGAATAATCCGCGTACTATATTGTGCGGACAAACCAAGAAACTACTTCGAAATGAGAACGGAGAGATTGTTGAAGGTGAACATAAAACTTGTTACGGAGCTTATATCGACATGAGTGAAGTAAGAATATTCAAGGCCGCATGGAACTATGCAGACCCTACACCTTATACTCCACTATCCGAAATTCCCTGCATTTTGGGTGCAGCATATGCTTGCAGCAAAGAATATTGGTTATATCTACGTGGACTGGAGGGGCTACGATACTATGGACTTGATGAAGAACTATTAAGTTTAAAGGTCTGGTGCGAAGGAGGACGATGTCTATTAGTCAAAGACTGGATAGTGGGACATATCTATCGCTCTGAGTTTCCTTATGAAGTACCTTCTAAAGAGATAGTATACAACCGCATGCTCGTTATCGAACTTTTCCTGCCTTATGAACTGAAAAGAAAAGCATATCTGAGAATTAAAAACGCATGTGAGGACATCTTTATAGAGGCTTATGACATGCTGAAAGCAAACTATCCATTCATTAAGGAACTAAAGGAGTATATACAATCTATTTCCCAACGAAACATAGAGTTCTTTTTTGAAAAGAACCATGGCGCATTATCTTGATATATCGGCCAATATATATAGTGTTTAATCATTAAATTCTAAAAACATGAAAATTAAAGAACTAAAGAAAAAAGAAGCGTTATGCGAAGCAATCAACATGAAGTTTGATGAAGCAAACGAGCTTTTCGAAGCGGAAACGCTTCAAAGTATGCAAATGGCACAAATCAGTGGGGGAACGACGGCTGGTCCTATTGTTTCTGCTGGCAAAGCTATTACAGAGGGGATATTTCTTATTGCAAGTTTAATGGAGTCATTTAATACCATAACAGAGTTTTGTAGCGCTTGGAAAGAACGGTTAGGTGGCACACCGCCACCTGCTGATGCTACGGTAAAAATAGAAAGAACAAAAGAGGGACTCAAATTTTCAATAACTGGAGCCGTTACAGTAGACTCCATAATAACGCCCGAAATCAAAATATACGGTGTTGACAGTAAGCCTACCCCCATAGGAAATTCTAATAGTAGTTCTACAGATATGCCGTAGATTACTAATTTCGGAGGATAGCAGTTTTGCTGTCCTCCCTCATCACTTTTCTAAAACTGAAAAATATGCAAAAATACTATCCTATATTTATCTTACTAAGTTTATTAGTTTCCTGCAACCCCAAACGAGAAACTAAATATTACTTCAAAGAACATGATACGAAGGGATGGTTCATCCCCGTTCGCATAGGAGAAGAAACCTACAATTTTGTATTTGACACAGGAAGTTCTAACTCTCTTATTGAGTCAAAACTCGCCAACAAGCTTAAATTGAAGGTAATTGACTCGACATTGATCTTTAAAGGAAGAGACAAAAAGATTTCATATCATAATCAGACCGAAAAACTAGTATTTAACATTGCAGATATTCCAATGAGCACCTCATTTTATTATACAACAGATAACCGCAACGTTATCGGGATGGATATTATAAAGAGATATCACTGGATGTTCGATCGTTCCAACAAGACTTTTCAAATTCAAGAGAAGCCTATTTTAATAGAAACACGTTCGTCTGATATGATTTATAAGAAGAAATATCGCTTTAACGACGTAGAAGTTCAGGTTCCTATTGTTGATCTATTAATTAATGATACCATATCAATTCCTTTATTATTTGACAGTGGTTATGCTTATACACATATTTATAATGCTGATACAACAGACATCACAATGCCCCCTACCATAACGTTGGAATATTATGACCAGATTGATGATAATGGATTTATACGATACATATATGACATGTATGGCAACGACGCATTGACTTATTGGATACCGTCTAATTTTACTCTTTGGTTAGACTCAATAGCTATTGATAACTTGCCTCCCTCCGACTTTTATATGCCGGTTGATGTAGATAGTATATATAAGAAAGTGAACAAAGGATATATCGGGTTACTAACCTGGCATTTCGCCCGTCAATTCCGTACTTTGTATATTAATCCTGAGAAACAAGAGCTTACGTTTATCGTATCTCCCCAAGACAGCAACCTCATTAGTCATCCCACAAATGAAGAAGGTTTATACCTAAAACATTTGAGAAAACTAAGACACATGAAAAAATGAAAGCAATTTTATTAATCACACTCACAGCCTGTATGTTGATTGGTTGCAGCAACCCAACAACGTCATTAACCCCGCAAGAGAAAGCTTTTGCAGGAAAGTATTATGCCATAAAAAGCGATACTATCGGAATAAAACAGATTTATGGTACAATAGAATCTTATACAGATTACAAGATCGACAGAAGTGCTTATTCTTCCACTATGCTAAAACTGTTTTTTTCGACTGAAAGTATAGGAACCATCATACTGGAATACGAAATGACATACAACAGTGATTGGAAAATACGAAATGATACGCTGTTTGAAAGACTGATCCCCGATTCATATAAGATGGGGCTTAAAAACATCAATCAACAGGGAATCCTTGCCGACAAGATAAGTGAACAAATGGAGCCATTTGCCGAGATGTTCAGTGCCCAACTAAAAGAGGAAATCCTAAAACATGACGCGGTAAAGATTGTAGAACTAACCCCCGAGAAAGTAATTATAGAACTTGATGGAGTGAATGAAACAATCAAGAAAGTAAAGTAACAACAAATCCATCCCGCTATGTATAAACAGAGCCGATATAATTATTTTGTACCTTATTGCAATAAGATACTATATTTCAACTCATTGACCAAGAAAAGCTTTTTGATGACTCCACAAGAACATGAAAAACTACAAAAACAATTTTCCGATCCCATCAGCTTTGAATTTGGTATTCCTTCCGTTTTCAACAAATTTGCAGAGTGGGGATTTTTTGTTAAAGAAGAGATAGATGAATTGGCGGTCTTCCGTTATCTTTATAATAAAGACATTCTGTATAGCAGAGACTGCCATCTGATTATTGCTTTATCGGAGAGCAGGGAAGTTAATTCGAGTATGACAGACAGCATAAAAGAGCATCTCTCATCTTTGCTGAAAGAGGGAATAACTTCGCTCTACATAGAATGGCTCGGAGAAGAATCTGATACGGATATAGATTCCTACAAACATATCATCGAAGAATACGCTAAAGAAAATTGTAACAAAGCCGGCATTGATTATGAACAAGAATGTCTTCTGATTGCTCCGCGAACATTCCAATATACATTCTACAACAAAGGCGTCTACAGCGGAAAGCCAACCGAATATTCCGAGAAAAACAGAATCGGAATCTTAGAGTCGAATGGTATTATCAATTGGGATGAAGAGAAAAGAGCCTGTCAAATCGGAAATGTATGGTTCGAGACTGTTATGTGCCGGGATTGCAAACACATTCCGTTGATGTCATTGTCATGCCAGGAACTTCTACAAAAAAGTCATGGTGTATGCCCGTTGAAAAATAATACAATTCAGCCGGACTGGGTTGTGATACAAGAATATGAAATGCAGAAAGTATGAAATTTCCCTTTTACCATCAACTGGATTCCGGTGACTGCGGGCCTTCATGCTTGCGCATGATCGCAAGATTCTATGGCCGTAAGTTTGAAGTACACCAACTTCGAGAATATTGTTACGCCAATAAGAACGGAGTTCCTCTGTTAGGAATAAATGATGCGGCAGAACATATCGGATTTCGTTGTACAGCAGTAAAAAGCTCTTTTGAGAAGTTTGCTCAAAAAGCTATATTCCCTTGTATTGTCCATTGGCGGAAAGACCATTTCATTGTTGTCTATAAAATAAAAGTAAAAAAGCTGGCAAATGGAGAATGGAATGGTAAAATATATGTATCCGATCCGGCTTTTGGATTAATGACATACTCTGTATCTGATTTTTTAGATGGTTGGACGGCAGATAAAACGGATAAAGAGAATTATGGTACTTTTTTATTATTAGCTCCAACTTTAGCTTTTTATCACCCTGATGCCAGTTCGGAGAAGAACCAACAAATCAAACTATTATATTTTCTGGATTATATACGTCCTTATAAGAAGCTATTCGCACAGGTAATATTAGGCATGTCTTTAGGGCTCGTATTCTCTTTCATTTTCCCTTTTTTATCGCAATCAGTCGTAGATTACGGGATAATGAATAACAACCTGAACTTTATCTACCTCGTTCTCGCTGCTCAAGTAATACTATCTCTCAGCGAACTAGTCATTAGTTTTATACAGAGTTGGATATTGTTGCACGTGACTTCTCGTATTGGAATCGCCCTCATATCCGATTTTATTGCCAAAATGCTAAAATTACCGATTAGTTTCTTCGATTCCAAAAATACAGGAGACATCATGCAAAGAATCGGAGACCACTCCAGAATTCAAAGTTTCCTAACCGGAACCTCTATCGGCACCTTATTTTCTTTTCTCAATTTTTTTGTTTTCGCTATCATATTGGCATATTACAACCTGAACATGCTTTTAATTTTTATTGTAGGGCATACATTTTACATCACATGGGTACTTTTATTCTTAAAGATACGGCGGGAACTTGATTTTAAACATTTCGACAAAGCCTCCCGCAATCAATCTGAATTAATCGAAATTATCACAGGAGCCGAAGAAATCAAATTATGCGGATGTGAGCAAAAAATGAGAAATCGATGGGAAAGTATTCAGGCCGAACTATTCAAGTTAGGAATTAAAGGATTGTCTATCAGCCAGATTCAGTCAGCAGGAGCATTTTTCATATCCAATATCACTAATATCACATTATCTATTCTCTCAGCCTATTTAGTCGTAAATGGAGAGATTACCCTGGGAATGATGATGTCGTTGTCCTATATTCTCGGACAATTGAAAGGTCCTATCGGAGCCTTTATCGGCTTTGTCCATGCCTATCAGGATGCAAGAATAAGTTTGGAACGTTTGGAAGAAATTCATTTTCAAGAAGACGAAGACCAAACCAATAAATTGAAGATAAATCAAATATCTCTTCTGGAAAAAGATATCCATCTGAACAATATTACGTTCGGATATTTAGGAGAAAAGATTCCACCTGTTTTAAAAAATGTGTCATTTACAATTCCGCACAATAAAACCACAGCAATTGTAGGAGAAAGCGGTAGTGGAAAAACGACTTTAATAAAGTTGTTATTGGGATATTACGAGCCTCAACAAGGGGAAATCTTAATAGGCAATACCAATTTGAAGAACTTGAACAACAAATTATGGCGTTCAAGCTGTGGTTCCGTTATGCAAGACGGATTCATATTTTCAGCTACAATTGCCGAAAATATAGCAATCAGTGACAATAGTATAAATATAGATAAACTTTATTATGCCGCTTCTTTGGCAAATATAAATGACTTTATTGAAGCCACTCCTGAAGGATATAACACAAAAATCGGCTCCAATGGAAACGGCATAAGCCAAGGACAACGCCAACGGTTACTAATAGCACGCTCAATATATAAAGATCCCGCTTACCTTTTCTTTGACGAAGCGACTAATGCGTTAGATGCTAATAATGAAAGGACCGTAATTGAGAATCTTCACCATTTCTTTCAAGGAAGAACAGCAGTTATTGTTGCACATCGTTTGAGTACCGTAAAACATGCAGACCAGATTATTGTATTGAAGTCCGGAGAAGTTGCAGAAATAGGAACTCATCGGGAATTATTGGATAAACAGGGAGTATATTATAATCTAGTAAAAAACCAAATAGAACTCTGAACATGGCAAAACGAGATAAAGTTGCAATCAGACATGAAGCTATGCAAGAATTATTAGGTAATCCACCAAGCTGGCTTGTCAGATGGGGAATTAGTGTATTTGCCGGCATAATTGCCATATTGATTATTGGAAGCAGCCTGTTCAGGTACCCGCAAATTATTGAAGCTCCCATAGTCGTCACAACCGAACAACCGCCGACATGGGTAATTGCAAAAAGTAGCGGAAAGATTGATTCTATATATGTAGCAAATAAAAAATTGGTATCGGAAGGAGATATAATAGCAGTTATTCACAACACGGCAAAAGTCAAGGATGTATTATACTTGAAAGGTTTATTAGACAATGACAGTATTGAAAAACTTAAATCCATTCAAGATGAATTGCAACTAGGAGAATTGCAAGATGCCTATTCGCAATTAATCAAAATATTACAAGAATACGAAGTGTTTGAGAAAGGACAAATTTATGATTTGAGAGAGAAAGCCGCCTATGAAGAAATAAAAAGCCAGAAGATGTATTTAAAACACTTAGAGGAACAAAACAAATTATATAAAGAGAATTGTCGCATCTCCCAAGAGAGATGTACTGATGACTCTATATTATACAAGATGAAAGCATTATCCGCCAAAGAATATGAACAGAGTTTAATGCAGAGAAACCAAGATAGAACACGACATAATCAATCCAATCTAGACATATTAAGTGTCTCAATCCACCTTGCACAATTAAATAAAACGATAAAAGAATATATGGCGGAAGCAAAAAGAGAGCAAACGGAATACCATACAACAATAATGAGATTACATAATCAATTAAAAAGCAGCATCCTCTTGTGGGAACAAGCCTATTTATTAAAAGCTCCGACTACAGGTTTAGTCAGTTATTCAAGTTTCTGGAGCAAACACCAGCACATAAATGCCGGTGAGCAAAGTTTTGCAGTTATTCCACACTCTCCTGGAAAAATTATCGGAAAATGCAAAGTGGCAGTTAGTGGTATAGGAAAAATAATGCCTCAACAAGAAGTAAACATAAAATTGGATGGATTTCCATATATGGAATTCGGCACTATCCGGGGAATAGTCAATAATATATCATTAATCCCTATAAGGATAGAACAACCCTTAAAGGTTGAATATATTAATTGGGTGGAAGTATCTATAAATGATTTAACTACCACGTATGGCAAGACAATACCTTTTACCGGTGAATTAACAGGTACAGCAAATATCACAACAAAAGAAATGTCCTTACTGGAGCATTTACTGAGCCCTCTCAAATATTTATGGTCTAAAAAAGTGACCAATCATAAACTTAACGAAACTACCAAACTTGAAAATCTGTAAACTATGTCACATAGATATTTCCTGCCCATATTTTTATTTTGCGCAATACAGATACAGGCACAAACTGTTATCACTTTAGAAAAAGTTGTAAACGAGTGGAGTCTCACTTCTCCTATAGCGCAAAAAGCCAGATTAACTTTTGAAAACACATTATTAACCCATAAAAATTACTTAAAAGAATTTCTTCCTTCAATTTCATTTGCATTAAATCCTATATCCTTCAATCATTCGCTCCGATTGATGCAAAGCCCGGAAGATGGTAGCTATTCATACGTGAACGACTATTCCAATAGTGGCAATACCGGCATTACTCTGCAACAAAAAATAGGGGTCACAGGAGGCACGCTTTTCGTCAGTTCCAACCTGAATATGTTAACTGAATTTTCCAGACACCAATACAGTTTCAATACTACCCCTTTGGCCATCACTTATTCGCAGGAGCTTTTTGGTGGATATTACATGCATAAGAAAAGAAGAAAACTGGAACAAGCGAAATATGACAACGCAACAAGACGATATTGTTCAGAAATTGCAGATATGCAGACAAAAGCCCTGAACATCTTCTTGAATGTTTTTTTAGCAGATCTTACCAAAGAGTTAGCTTTGAAAAATATCCAGATTAGCGATACGCTAATGAAAACAAGCAAGGCACTACTCGAAAAAGGTAATCTAACAGAATATGAATATAAACAAGCTGAATTACAAGCCAACAATAACCAATATGTATACGAAACTTCTCTGAAGAATTGGCAAAATGCCCTTCGGCAACTTTGGACTTTCTTAGGCAAGAAGGAAACTATGGATACTATTTTAGTAAAGGCCCCGAATTTCAGTCTCCCGCTAGAAATCAATTTAAATACCGTCAATAGGTATGCCCGACAAAATAGCCCATTTACTTTAGCTCAAGAGATTAAACGCCTGGAAGCAGAACAAACATTGTTTAATGCAAAACTAAACAATCGTTTTAATGGGAATATAATAATCAGTTATGGGCTAAACCAATATGCCAATCGTTTTTCTGAAGCATACAGGCAACCGAGCCATAGCCAAGGAGTTACGATTGGTTTCCAAATCCCTATTTTTCAGTGGGGAGTAAATCGCAATAAAATACGGATTGCTCAGAACAACTACCATACCAGCATAATAGAACTGGAAGAATCAGAAGCTAACTTCTCGAATGAATTGAAAGATAAAGTCTCCGCATATAACCATGAAGTAAAATTATTCTTCTTATCCAAACAATCCTATCAGTTGGCTCAAGAACAATATGAGATATTATCACGTAAATTTCAATATAGTAGAGTATCAATATATGAAATTTCTTCAATACAAACTGAACTTTACGAGGCAATGAAAAGATATTATGCCTCCATGCAAGCCGTATGGAATCAATTCTTTGTATTACGAAAAATCACACTGTATGATTTCACACAACAGTGCGAATTGACCGAAATCTTTCTAAAACACTAATTACCGGATTTGCCGGAACCCGGAAATGGGATATTGATGACTTGAGCATTTGGTTTTGACAAGACAAAGGCTGAAAAGTATGTAGCACAGAATGTTATTACCAATACAGTAGAGATGATTTCGGTTGTTTCCGTCCGGAAATGAATTGCACAGTATCTCACATATTTTCATTTGTATAAATGCAAATTAATACCGACAACATACTTAATTTATTAAAAACTAGCCTTAATTGAATGATTTTTTGCCCTTCCCTCATTAAAATAATCCTTATCTTTGGCTCCCGAAATTCAAGGGATTATGGTGCAGGACAAACCCATATCCGAACGGATAGGCAGGGTAGTCGATGCCTATTTCAAAATATTTACCGATAATCCTTCCCTCCCGATATTCATAGTAAGGGAAATAGAACGGGATATGCCACATTTGATCAGTACGGCTCGTGCATTGGAACTGGAACGCTATTTTCATGAGATAGGCGTCAAGCTGCAAAAAGAAATGGATTCCGGAAAACTGAAACAGGTTCCCATACATTTTGTATTTTATACCTTCTACGGGCTTCTGGTATTTCCTTTCCTGGCAAAAAAACTAAGCACTTCGGTCTTTCTCAATGGCGATGAAGACTTCCATGAAATGCTTCAAACCTGGAAATCACATATCATCGGACAAATGGAACATCTGCTCTGCCCTTGAGCTTACAATGGCCGTTTATGAGAACATCTCCTTGATTCCCTCTTCCAAAGTATGCGGGAGGTAGTTTATTTCACGTTTGGCTTTTGCTATGTCCAATCCGCTGAAACGGGGCCGGGGAG
>ERZ650918.927-NODE-927-length-28873-cov-9.046048_pt1 | contig 28873 bp, 31 predicted proteins | sample MGYA00514758_ERZ650918 | MGnify/ENA metagenome assembly ERZ650918 | reverse complement strand
CGTTTGGCAGTTAAATCTGTTGGGTAGGGACTTTTTTTTGTGCCTTAGCAATGAATCATGTCTTAGATAGTATTCAAAAAGAACTGCTTCAATTAGCAAACCTTGAAATAATTAGCAAAGTTTGAGATAATTAACGATGTACTAGAATTAACATAGGGAAAGCTGTTGATAATAATTTATATCGTGTGCGCTGCTGATTGCAGCATTGAGGTATAAATATTTACAGATTGAGGTGATATTATGGGAGTTGTTATAACTCATAAGCAGATGGAGTTTTGGAAAAGAAATATTACGGCGGTCGTGGGTATGCTGATTTTTTCTATGGGCATAAATTTCTTTATCGTGCCCGCTGACCTGTATAATGGTGGAGTGCTTGGTGTCAGTCAGATAATCAGAACATTTCTTGTCAGGTATCTGCATCTTTTTTCGGGAAGTACGGATATTGCAGGTGTTATCAATATGCTTCTCAATGTGCCGCTTTTTATTTTGGCATATTTCTCAATAAGTAAGAATTTTTTTGCGAGAACTCTTGTGTGTGTGGTTAGTCAGACTTTGTTTCTGAGTGTTGTGCCGATACCGGCTAAGCCTATTGTTGCGGATGCACTTTCAGCGAGTATCATAGGTGGTATATTTGGTGGTGCAGGTATAGGTATTGCTTTGAGGTCAGGTGGTTCAAGCGGTGGAATGGATATTGTAGGAATGTTCTTTACAAAGAAGTTTAAGGGATTTTCGGTCGGCAGGATTTCACTCATGTTAAATGCCGTCGTGTATGGAATTTGTGCTGTTTTGTTTGGCGTTCAGACGGCAATTTATTGTATAATCTATTCGGCAGTAAGTATGCTCGTGACAGACCGCACTCACACGCAGAATATAAATGCTGAGGTTATTATCTTTACCAAGAAAGAACCTGTTCAGATAATGGATTATATAGTGAAGCAGTTTAAGCGTGATGCTACATGGTGGGAGGCAAAGGGCGGTTATACTGAGGAAAAGACTTATATGACGATTGTTATTTTATCTAAATATGAGTGTGCACAGCTTAGGAGAGAGTTAAAGCAGATTGATGAGCACGCTTTTGTTGTTGAGAAGGATGGTCTTAACATCATGGGACGGTTTGAAAAACATCTTTGATATTGAATGTGAAAAAAACGGAAAGATACAGGCAAAAAGTACATGGAAGAAGAAAAACAAAGTTACAGGCGGCAGTCGGGGTGCGAAGCAGCTTATAAAATGAAAAAATCGGGAATGAGGGAGGTTTTGGTGTGGGAGAAAATGAAAAAAATCAAAACAAAATGAGATACGAAAAGATTATCATGAATATCTCTTTAATAGGAAGTATTTTGTTTATGCTGTCAGAAGGATTTATGGCATATTATACAAAATCACATTCGCTTTTGATGGATTGTATTTTTGATGTTACAGATTTGATAATGATAGGACCGTTTATGGTGCTCGTACCTCTTTTGTATAAGCCGGTCACGGAAAAAAGACCGTATGGATTTTCGCAGGTGGAGTCTCTCTTTGTAGTTATCAAATACAGCGTTTTGCTTGTTATAACGATTCAGCTCGTGTGGGACAATCTCTATACGATTTTTCACGGGGGCAGGCATGTTGATGGTGGGAGTATCGCTGTTTTTGAGCTTGCGGTATGTGCGGGGTGTCTTATAATCTATATTTTAATGTACTATTTCAGCAGAAAATACGCTTCTCTAACGATTCAGGCGGAGATTTACATATGGAAACTGGATATTATCTCAAGCTTTGGTGTGGCGGTTGCTTTTTTTATACAGATACTTGTTAAGAAAACGCAGTTTGCATGGATTGCATATTATGTCGATCCTGTGGTTGCCATAGTGATGGCTTGTTTCCTTCTTATAGAACCGGTGAAAATGATTTTTGTAAATCTGAAAAATCTGGTGCTTTTTGCCCCAGAACAGGATATAATGGATAGTATAAGATTTGTTGCGGAAAAGCATATGGACAAGGTGTATTGTGATATTGAATTTCTTGATGTTATTCAGACGGGAAGAAAAACATGGGTTGAGATTTATTTTAAAAGTCACAATGATCTGATAAATACAAAAATTCTTTTGCAGCTTCGTAATGACATCAGAGCAGAACTTAGAAAGGAGTTTGATCAGGTTTATGTTGAACTTATTCCAAGTCTGCCTGATTAAATTTTGTAAATATGATAATGTACTTTTAAAAGATAGTGACGGTGAAGTGCATTTTAGGCTGACGGATGCATAATAGGTGTGAACGGGACAGCCAATGTAGAGGAGTTGAGCGATATGGGCAGAATACTATCGTATGTGATGTTCGGTTTTTTTGTCTGTACTACGATAATGTCAGCGAGTGTTTTGCGTAGTAGGGAAAAATTAAAAATAAATAATATTCTTTTTGCACTTGTATGTATAGGAAGTTCCATTTGGAGTTTCTGTTTTGGATTTATATGGATTCAGACAGATCCGCTTCGTGCATATTACTGGCGGTGTGCGGGTATGGTCGGCACATTTATGTATATGATATGTGCTATGTTAGTCATTGCAAGATGGTGTGGACAAAAGAGATTGTGGATAAGTGCGATAAAAGGCTTTGCTTTTTCGGCAATTCTGCTATATCCGTTTTTAATGCAGAAAAGCAATACGGTATATCATATGTCTGCAATAGGTATGACATATGTGTTTGTTCCGGGAATATGGAACACATTATATGATATATATTGTATTGTGTGTGCTATAGGCTTGTTTGCACTCAGTGGTTTTATGAAAAAAAACGGAGAGCGCAAGTGGGAGCGTATCGTAGGTAAACGCCTGTTGTTTTGCGAGAGTGTTATTGTTGCCGGTATGCTGCTTGATACGATAATGCCGGTGTTTGGATTTAATGCTTTTCCGGGAAGCACACTGTCACAGTTATTTGGGGTGCTGCTTCTTTACAGAATTTATCTTTTTATAAATAAAAATAAAGTTAAGCTGGAAAATGTATCAGAGTTTGTTTACTATTCGGTCAAATCGCCGATTCTTATATATGATTACAATAAGAAACTTAGGATTGTCAATAAAAGTGCGACGGATTTTCTGAAAATTTCAGAACAAAATTGTGAGAATGTTTTGTTTACAGATCTTTTTGAAATGGGAAATGAAAAACTTAAATATGGTGGGTATTCTAATAAGATAGATGTAAGGTGCAGGGCGAATGGTGCTCACTGCCGGCTTGATATAAACCAGATATCTGATGAGTACGGCGAGACAATGGGATATATTATTATCATTGATGATCTTACAGATAAGATAAAGACTATTGAAGCTCTTGAGGCGGCAAGGAAAAGTGCTGAGGCAGCAAGAAAGAGTGCAGATGATGCAAATAATGCAAAGTCAAATTTCCTTGCACAGATGAGTCATGAGATAAGGACACCGTTAAATACGGTGCTGGGAATGAATGAGATGATTTTGAGAGAGTCTGACTCTGAGACGGTTTCAAAGTATGCTTCGTACATAAAAAATGCGGGACAGACATTGCTCGGTATTATAAATGATATTCTTGATCTGTCTAAGCTTGAGGTGGGTAAGACAAATATAGTTGCAGAGGATTATAATCTTAAGTTTGTAATCAATGATATAATCAATCTTGTTTCTTTGAAAATCAGGGAAAAGGGGCTTAAGTTCCGGCTTGATATGGCAAAGGATATTCCAATGTATCTGCATGGTGATGTTTTGAGAATTAAGCAGGTTATTATCAATATCATGAACAATGCCGTTAAATATACGGATAAGGGTCAGATTACGCTCGGTGTTGGCTGGGAAAAGGCTGATAAGGAGAGTATAATGCTGATATTTGAGATAAGAGATACCGGGCGTGGTATAAAAAAGAAAGATATTGAAAGGATTTTTTCACCGTTTGAGAGAGCGGAAGAACAGCGAAATCATACGATAGAGGGGAATGGACTTGGTCTTGCCATTACAAGAAAACTCGTAAGGCTTATGGGTGGAGAGATAAGTGTGAGGAGTGAATTTGGAAAAGGTTCCGTTTTTGAAGTCCAGATATTGCAAAGGATAGTGCACGAGAAGAACGGTGAAAATGTTTTGAAGCTGCAAAACAGGGAAAAACATGAGGATATACATATAAGTGCACCTGATGCAAAAATTCTTGTTGTCGATGATGTTGAGACAAACAGGATAGTTGTAAAAGAACTGCTTCGTGTCACTGATATAAATGTGGAGGTTGCAAGCAGCGGAGAGATGTGCCTTGAACTTATGAAAAACAACAGGTATGACCTTGTTCTTCTTGATCATATGATGCCTGGAATGGATGGTATAGAGACATTAAAACTTATAAGAAAAATGGAAAATTCACCTAATAAAGATACTCCGGTCATAGCGATGACTGCAAATGCGGTTCTTGGAGCAAAGAGTATGTATCTGTCAGAGGGATTTGACGATTATATTTCAAAGCCGATAGGCTATATAGAACTTGAAAATCTTATAAAGCGGTATGTGGACTGTAAAAGAGCTTAACACTGTAATCGTTGCCGGTCACACAGTAGGTTGAACAGTAACAGGCAGCAGAGAGGATTGTGAATATCTGCTTGGATTTTATTGAAAAATGTCAGAATATAGTTTATACTGGCTTTATGTGTCTGTGTGGATTGTGAATATCCTTGACATTTTTTTTAGAGGGTATATTTATATGAAGAAAAATATGCATAAAGAAAAGAAAAAGCATAAAAAAAACAGTAAAAAGAGAAAACAGGTCGGAATTTTGTTTGTGCTTATCGGAGTTTTGCTTATTTTGGTATTTGGATTTGGTGAGTACCAGAGATATAAAAGTGCTATTGAGATTAGAAAACTTCAGCAGCTAAAAGAAGCTTCAAGTGACAATGGAAACGGGATTGATACATCAAAAATACTTCCGGAGTACAGAAATCTGTATAAGACAAACTCAGACCTTGTCGGATGGCTTGTGGTGAATGGCACACAGATAAATTATCCGGTGGTTCAAAGTACCGTATATCAGGAGTTTTATCTTGACCATAATTTTGACGGTGAGAATGACGAGTCGGGAGCAGTTTTTGCCGATGCCCGCAATGATGTTTTTAAACCGGATGACAATGTTATATTGTATGGACATAATATGAAAAACGGTTCTATTTTTGGAACGCTCCAATATTATCTCGATAAGTCATATTATGAGAAACACAAGACTATGTCATTTGATACTTTGTATAAAAGATATGATTATCAGATTGTGGCTGTAGGGCTTTCCAAGATAACGGATGAGTCTGCTGATACTTTTAAATATTATGATTTTCTTAATGCAGCCGGTGAGAAGGAATTTGACAACTTTAAAGAAAAGATTAAAAGTCTGGAAGTTTATGATACAGGGGTTAAAATGAAATATGGGGATAAGCTTATCACTTTGTCTACTTGTAACAGCGTAGAAAAAAACGGAAGACTTTTTGTTATTGCAAAAAGAAATTGAGATTAATGTGAAAAAATTTAACTCACAAGATTTGTGTCTGTGCACATTTGACACAAACTTAACGGATATAAAAAGTGTGCAGAAATGAGGATAGTATGAAATTGATAAAAAAGGTAATGGTTTTTGTTGTCGTTATGGCATTATGTATGTACGGAGCAGGTTTTGCATCTGCTGATGAAAATGATACATATTCAGTTACATATAATCTCACGGGGCTTACGGCATCATCACAGGAAACAACTGTAAATCAGGGAAGTTCAATGAGCATCACGCTTACTCCTAAGGATGGATATACACTTCCTGACAGTGTTACGGTTACGATGAACGGTGCAACGCTTACTGATGGATATACATATGAAAACGGTGTTCTTACCATAGATGAAGTTTATGGAAATACTGTTATAACAGCTAAGGGTAAAGGCGGTTCGAGTGGAGAATCCACATATAAGGTTTCGTATGACTTTTATGGTGTTACGGCGAGCAAGGGTGAAAGCAATGTAAAGGCAGGAACATCTTTTTCTGTCAAGCTTACTGCAAATGACGGATATAAACTTAAAAGTTCAAAAGTTTCAGTTGCCGTAGACGGAAAGAAAGTTTCAGGCGGATATTCATACGACAGTGGAGTATTGACAATAGACTCGGTTTCGGGGGATACTACTATTATAGCGATAGCTGACAAATCGGGTTCAAGTGACAGCAAATCAAAGAAGAAAAAGACGACTGCAAAAAAAACTACGAACAAGAAAAAGTCAACAGGCAATAAGAGTAAAAGCGGCAGTGGTACGAGCGGTACTAAGTCAGGAAGTTCAAAGTCTGTACAGGCTCTTAAAAGGTCGGGAAAAGCACCGGTTAATTATCATACAGGCAGCTATAAAGCTCCGAAAACAGGACAGGATTTTGATACAAGATATGCCGGAGCAGCAGGAATTGTGTTTATCGGTGTTGGACTTGTATTGTTAAAGAGAAGAAAAATTGTATAAATGATATTAATATGCAGGGGTCAAAATGTTTTTTGCACCCTGCATCATATTTTGAAAATAAAGTTAAATTGAAAAACGCCCGTTGTGGCGTTTTTTTTGATATGACATAATAATAGTGGGATGGTTTTTATGTGGTGATATTTTATGATGTTTTTTGCTCCTGGTGCCTCACTGCTTTGCGAGCATTTTCCTATACAATAAAAAAGATTCCACTTTCGTGGAACCTAAGAAATAGAATATGTTGCAATGCGCCTCCAGGGGTTCGAACCCTGGACACCCTGATTAAGAGTCAGGTGCTCTGCCAACTGAGCTAGAAGCGCATACAATATAAATAACACCGCTGTCTTGCGACAACGATATTACTATATCACACTGTTTTTTATGTGTCAACAGTTTTTTACATTTTTTTTCATCTTTTTTATGGCTGAACTGTTATAACCTCCTAAGCCCCATATCTGTTTGGAATAAGATTATGCATTTCCCCTTTTTTATCATACATTCTGATATAACCGTTAGCGTAAATATCTGTATCACTGTCAGTTTCAAACACACATACACTAAACTTAAGCATACCCGCCTTCTTTATATACATCTCGCAATTCTGAGCTGCAACAGTCTGATCGCCAGCTCTTATGTACTCACAATCTGACGGTGCGACCACACTTAAATACATATTTTTTGAATATACGCCGCTTTCTTCCGGTTTACATATGGTATAAATATTTGCCTGCGTGTAATCTATACTTGCAAGATAATCTGCCGGAATAAAAAACTCCTTACTTTTAAATCTGCGATACCTGTCAGACCTCGCTTTCACAGATACACGATACCCGTCAAACTTCTGCAAAACCGGAATATAATCCGAGTTCTCATTTTTGTCACTATAAGCAGCATTGTCTGAAACATCACCGGACTCCGACTCCTCATCGTCATATGGCTTTCCTACATCTGTCATTCTCAACCACAGATTCATATCACCTACCGGCTCACTTTTCCAGCTTCTATGTATAGAATTGTTTCTGTTAAAAATACTCATATCATTTTTAACTGATATATCCGACTTTGCCGATGCTGCTTTGACCGGCTGTGAAACTTTGGTCTTGCTTGTTTTTCCACCAAAGAAAAATACTATGACAAATGCAAAAACCACCGCAAGCATTGCAATTCCAAGTAAAGTCCCTATTATATTTTCATAAATCTCTCTACGCATAACTTTTTCCTCCCTTTTGAACTTCCTGTATTTTCCGTATATATTTATTTCCCTTTGTTAATAAATATACTACTCTTTATTTTCTTAAGAAAAAAGTTATTAAGCATTTAAGATTATGTTACTGTATTATTATTCATAAAAACTTCCCGGCTCCAGATAATCATGTAATGTATCTATTATCCCCTGTTTAAATTCCAAAATTTTTTTCATCTAATTTTTACTGCAGTGAAGTGTGTGTCCACAATCCTCTCTGCTACTTGTCTGATAGTATTAAAATCAACCTACAAGTTTTCCCTCTTCTACTTCTATTATTTCATCGCACAATGCATCTAAATCCTCGGTTATATGACTTGCTATTATAATAAGCGTCCCGTCAGCCTTAAGCCTTTTAAGTATGTCATAAAACTTTGCGATGCTCTCCTTATCAAGTCCGTTTGTCGGTTCATCAAGCAGTAAGAGTTTCGGCTTCTCCATAACCGCCTGTGCTATATTTAACTTCTGTTTCATTCCGAGAGAATATTTTTTTACTTTTCTTTTATCCTCAGGGTCAAGTCCCACATCCGCAAGACACATCCTTATATCATCGTCTGATACACTGTTGTTTATCTTGGCTAAAGCTTTCAGGTTATCAAATCCTGTCATATCATCGACCATGCTCATATGCTCAATGATGATACCGACACTCTCCGGAAACTCAATATCTTTTCCGACAACCTTTCCGTCAATAATAACACTTCCCTCAGTTGGAAGTATAAGACCGCAGATACTTCTTAAAAGCATTGTCTTTCCACTTCCGTTTCTTCCATGAAGTCCATATACTTTTCCGCTTTCAAAAGTATGGTTCACATTTTCAAGTACCGTATTCCCCTAAATCTTTTTAGTAAGATTTTTAATCTCTATTTTCATAATCGTTCTTCCTTTCCGTATATCCATGTTATCTATAAATTTTTGTGAAACTATCATAAGCTATACTTAAATTGTAAGGATATAACAACTAACACAACATATAATCGGTTTCACAACCACCTAACTTTTTTTAAGTAAATCCACCTTTTTTATATATACACACAACACTCCTACAACAAACACTATCATAGCCAACACACACATAGTCGTCCATAATACATTTCCTGACATATCCTTTATTCGTGGCATACTTATATAATTAGCAAGATTAAACTGGTTTAGCCTTTCATATAGCTTCTGTTCTGATACATCACTTACACTAAGCATACGCTCATAAATATCTCCCCCTGAATACAAGCCACATATAAAAATCAAAGCATTTAATATATATGTATAAATACTGCTCTCAAACTCTATACCACAGTACATACTTTCACTGCACTTTCCAAGCATAAAACTTGAAAAGCAAATAAGAATTACTGATACGATTATTGTTGTCCTAAACTTCTTCATTTCCTATAATGTCCCTTTTCATAAATGTAATCTGTCCGAGATACATTAAAATAAGCGAAGTCAAAAACATCTTTGCAATATTTATAATGTAACTAAGCCCATCAAATTTATGCCTGGTAAACCATTCATCTGCAAATGCCATACACATTACAGGTATATTGACTGTTCCAATAATATAATAAAGCAATGTTAAAAATACATATATCATTCCTCCTATGATAAAATATATGTCCAAAAACATCATAACATTTCGCAAAAATAATAAAGTCATTCCTATCATAGATAAATAAGATACCATCATTATAAACCTTAAAATAATATATAAATAATAGGAAGTATCTGTCAAAACTGAATGTCTCACAAAAATACTCATAAGCATCACATCAGTGCAAATATATATAGCCGCAAAAAGTATAGAAAATATGCAGACTTTTTTTGTTTCTTTCTTTCCGTATCTGTTTCTTCCATATCTAAGCATTACATAGTTTTTATCTATGACAAAAATATATCCAAATGACACCGAATATATAACTGGAATTATCATTCCTGCCATTTTTATGCAATTATTATATTTTTCATCTATTACATCAATAATATTGTCAACACTTATTTCAAATCTTCCAAAAATCGTTGATAAATTCATTCCGACCCACAATATACTAAATGTAACCAGAACCATAATACAGACCATGCACCATTTTTTAATTTTTTTCTTATAACCTTTCACTTTTTTTCACCACCTTAAAATAAGCAGGTAATACACACAATATTACCAAGGGAATATATCTCAGCCAGTGCACAACAAATGATGTAAGGCTGCTTTCATCAATGAACGGCTGCAAAATAAATCCTATAAAAAAGTAATTGTTTCCAAAATAAACCCCCATCCATATTGCTGTCACAATAAGCATTGCAAGTTTTGCATCTTCAATAATAAAAATTATACTTTGGCATATTACAGCTAAAAGTGCCATAACTATTACATTTGATAAAAGAAACACTGCATATGCTGCATACGCATGATGTATGCACCAGTAATTAAAAGTTCCCACATCTTTTAAAGACCATTTTTCTACATCCATAAATCCATTTTTCCCATGAAGAAAAATACTTGTCATTATAATACTTATAATATTGGGAATTAGATTGATAATCACTGCAACAATTCCCGCCGTTGCCAGTTTTGAAATAAAATATTGTTTTTTTTCTATCTTGCTACAATAAATTATATCCATATTTTTCTTTTTTTCCGAGACATATCTGTCACAATATGCAAAGATTAAAAATATAGGCATTATCCACAAAAAATAAGTTCTGTATTTTCCGTTTGCCGATATTCCATTTAAAAATGAAGCAAACGCAGGATGATAAGGATTTAAACTCTTTTTATCTGTTCCTGTATAAAATATTGAGTCAATAGTGTGTAAAATTCCTAATAAAGCTGCCAAAATAATAACAATCCTTGATTTCCATGATTTAAAAACTTTATATATTTCTGCTATAACCATTTTCCTTCTCCTTCATAAACAGAGTATTGATATATTTTACCTGATTTTGTATAAAATCTTATTTTTTTTGCATCTCTCACATCATAATCTGAACGGTACTTTCCACCTGAAAACATTGCCATTCTAAACTTGATAGTCCCATGCTCAACGGTGTCTATACTTCCCTCCTGTATATTTATTCTTTTCTTTCCCACCGTTATATAATCACAGTCTTTAGGAACAAAACAATAATAGTATGAATTATCAGAATGAATATTGTTTTCATCAGGTTCATATATTTCTATTTTCTCATATGTGACATCCTGCATATCCTGTTTCAACCTTACATACATATCAATATTGGATGACTCCTGATATTTTTCAGACCTAATGTTCACACCTGCCAAATCAGGTTCTTTTCCTGCCTCTCCGTCACAGATTTCCATGTATGCTTTATCTTTTCCTATCTTTTCACTTTTCCATGTCCCATTATTTTTATCAACCTTATTTATACGCTGCATACTTTTTATCTCATCAATTATCCCAAATTCATTCATGACAACAAAAGCAATCACAAGACACGATACTATTCCAACAAATATTTTTAAAGCCGAATTTATTATTTTTTTATTCATAAACTCTTCCTCTTTTCTTTTTCAAAAACATTGATAACCATGTTCTTTTGTTATTAAAAACACTATCATAACAACCTTACTAAAAAACAACCATACGGTTACCAAACGGTAAACATAACTTTCTACAAATACAAAAAACAGCTATAAACACTTATTTTTTCAGTATTTATAGCTTGTTTTTTATATCTAAGTTTCAAACACCCATATTTATTGCAGTAAAACGGATATTCACAATCCTCTGTGTTGCTTAACCGACAATGTTAAATTATTTTTTAGTTACATTTATACCCTGTTCAATGGCATCTTTGTCTGCAATCGTCTTATCGCTCATTACAATCTCTTTAAGTCTGCCTGTGTTCTGATTATTGAATGTATATTTTTCAATTTTCAAAACGCTGTCAGGTATTGTTATCTTTTCAGGCATCTGAGTGCATTGTGCAAATGCTCCGGCATTTATTTCCGTTATTCCATCAGGTATTTCAAGCGAAGCCTCCTTACCGTCATAATCCGTCAGATATTTTTCTCCCCATATATACATTCCGTTCTGATATTTCATTTCTTTATCAAAAGCTTTATACAATTTTCTTCCAAAATATCCCTCTGTCAATAATGCCTTTACACTATCATATTTAAGAACAATGCCATTTTCAAATGTAATGTCACTCCATTTAAGATTTCCACTATATGCAGCACCCTCTTCACTTACGGCAAAAGGCATATCCGAGTTGGTCGTAATCTTTTCAATTCCTTTACCGATAACAATACTCTTCGGAACTTTAAATGAAAAATCCACATTCTTGCAGCTATCAGCAAATTTTAACACCGTATTTTTTCCTGATACTACCGTCCATTTAATACTATTACTCTTGTTTCCTAAACTAAGTTTTTCACTGTTCCCTATTGCAACCTGCACATTTTTACTAAAGTTTTTTGCTCCGACAGTTTCCTTTCCATAAAAAATTCCTCCTGCCATTGCAACTCCCATCACCAACAGATAAATTTCAGATTTAGTTTTTTTCATATCAATCCCTCCCATGTCTTCTCAAGTTCTAATCTTTCTGCCAGTTCTGCCTGCTTATTCGGATATAAATGTGAATAAGTATTTAATGTGGTTTCTATCTTTTCATGCCCCAGCCGCTCTGCTATTGCCAATGGCTGAAATCCAAGTTCCACCAAAAGTGATGCGTGTGGTTCTCTTTCTAAAGGGTATTTATAGGACAGGATGACAAAGACACTGTAAAATCGGCATATCTATAAACACAAAACACAAAAAGAGAATGTTTCTATGAAAATAATTATTTTCCCGAAGCATTCTCTTTTTATATTTCATTCTCGAATTTCTTTACAAGGTTAGCAACATATAGGCTTGAAAAAAATCATCTCTTAACAATAAACTGAGCATTATTAATTGCTGACTCCGTTTGTGTATCAAATAATACTTTGATGTTTTTATCGCGTCTGCTATAACAACACAATTGATCTACACTCTCTCCCTTGCCTTTTTTTTCAAAATTCCTTAAATAGAAAATCTCATCTTCATCCACATACACTAAAGCATTATCAACCAGATTTTCCATTTCACTTTTCGGAAATTGGAAAGATTCCTCCGTTTTTTTCCCTGGATATACTGTTGATAGTTTCATATGCTCGCTAAAATAGCTCGCCCCCCATTTGATAAATAAGCTATCCTCACAAGTAGCAATGCTCTTGATATAACAGTTCTTTTTGGTATATATCTGCTTGAATTTATTATCTTCAAACTTATATATAGTATGTGTAATACCCTGCACATCACCGCTTTCACCTTGTTCTTCTAAGGCTTTCCTGTCATCTTGTTCTCGATATCCGACCACGAATAGTTCCTGATTAATTGGATTATAATGAGTGCAAGTTATATTAACATCCTCAGGCAGCAAGATTGCATTAACTTTCTTTGTTTTTTTGTCATAAAAATAGGGTCTAACTAGTTCCTCATGTCTTTTTACCCCAGCAACAAAGATGCCATTTTTTATAGGATATATATTATTGATCGCAAAGAAATATTTTGTTAACTGCACTGATTCATCAGTATTGCAATTCATAACAAATAATTCGTCTCCCTTGCCATCATCGGCATTTGCTGTATAATATACTTTTTCTTCTTCTGCATCATACATAGTCAATGGATATTGCGAAGTATAGGGCAGGGAAGCTATTTTAGATATTGTCCCATTTGATAAATCATACTTTATAACATCCATAACCATCATTTCATTATTTTCCCCTGCCTGATCTGCCACATATGTATTTGTAAGTGTTATATACTTATCTTCTGTAATTTTTGTTTTCGCCAGATTGCCCGAATCCTTTTGGAGTGTTTTCTCGGTAGTCTGACATCCCACAAAAAGCATTATAACCAATACAAAAGAAATGAATATGTTAATGTGCTTAATTATGGACAATCTTTGTTTTGCCCGGCAAAGATAGATTCTTTGAATACTTATATCCCCAATATTCAACCCCTTCTTTCCATATATCCACAATCGCATTATCCATCCCTCCTGCATCTCTTTTATACATAACATGAGTTGCGTTCTTCGTACTTCCTTTTTTTCGTGCATTTACCTGCACCTTCGTGCCATATTGGCAGTTATCATATCTCAAACTCGTTGCTACATCACCCTTTTTCAAATTCTTCATGCGGCAGAATGATCTATGTTTATCCCGAAAAAAATCTCAGAGCCTATCCCGGTGTAGAACGAGGTTCTAAGGAATGGGATGAAACATACAAAATCAGGGTTAATGTTGAAAAATCAATCAACCACTTTAAGGATAGTTTCTGCGTTGCTAATCGTAAAACTACCAATGAAAAAACATTACATGCTGATTTACTACTGTCAGGTATTTCACAGTTACTAACTGTAGTTGTTGCTGATAAAATAAATCAGCGACAGCATATAAGAAGCTTAAAATCTTTCATAGCTTAGGACTTACCAACTTTAATAAAAGTCGTAAGCTTATTAAAGTGAGCCTAAATCTTGTAGAAATCAACTTTTCAGCTTAAAATTTGTACTTTACATAAATTCAGCCTTATCTGCAATCAAAATTGTACTTTTATCTTGCACAATTTATACTATACACCTTTTTTCGACCAAAAACGAAAAAATGGGAAAAGTGGTCAAAATTTAGGGAAAAGTGGTAAATTTCATTGTTTTTTTGCTACTTTTTACCACTTTTCCCCGTTTTTTGACCACTTTTCCCATTTTTTGGCACAATTATATATTTTCATGTATAATAATTATTTACCAGTCATACCTGGAAATACAAGATGCAAAAACAACTATATTATGGATAATTATTATAAACAGCAAAATCTTTCACACAAACTTAGTGTCCGTGCACACCTGACACTAATACCGATATATAAAATGTGTGCAGAAATGAGGAATACTATGAAAATATCAAATGCAGCAGCAACGCATATAACAGATTTTTTTATCAATTCAGGCACTATAAGTAATGACGACAGGGCTTCCTATATCTATTGTTTTGAATATGCAATAGATACTATTATATTTCCGCTGACCATTCTTTTGTCCGGATTTATCTTTAACAGATTTATTTTCGCACTTTTATTCGCAGTTGTTATCATTCCGTTAAAAATGTCTGCCGGAGGTGCTCATGCTTCAACCCGCATAATGTGCAGCATTTTATCTTATTCATTGTATTTTGTCACATTATTTTGTTATCAGTTATTGGGTAATATACCCTTAACACTCTTAAATATATGCTATATAATATGTTGTGTACTTATAATGTATCTGTCACCCGTCGACCACAAAAACAACAGACTTGCCTCAGATGCAAAGCACAGATTAAAAAAATTTTGTATTATATATATAATTTTAATTTCAACTGTATATACGGCATTTGTTTATAATGATATGCCTGAATTTTATCTTATGATAAACGCCTGTATATTTATAATTGCAATAAATCAGATAATCGGTAAATTAAAACACTAAATATAAACTGCTACAGGGAGGATTAATATGAACTATAGAATTGCCGTCTGTGATGATGACCCCGTCTTTCTAGAAGAAACAACTAATCTTATTTTAAATTATCAGTTTGAAAAAGATATGAATCTTACGCTGTCTTCTTTTAAGAGCAGTCAGAGCCTGCTTACAAATTTCAGGCACGCTAATGACTATCATATAGTCTTTCTCGATATAGAAATGCCCGAACCAAATGGCATAGAGCTTGCATCTATTATCCGTTCAAGTATAGACCGCCATGTATTTATTGTTTTTGTGAGCAGTTATCCTGAATATATGCATGACAGTTTCAAGGTACACCCTTATAACTATCTGCAAAAACCCGTAAGCAAAGAAACTCTCTTTGAAGTTCTCGATGAAATCCGCCTTGACATGGATGATAATAATTGCTACCTTACTATAGATGCTATTGATAATACATCAACAGCAGTCAATTTTAATGACATTTTATATATTGAGACCATTGATTCCAAAAAAAATCTTTTACAATTTTGTCTGACAGATAAAAAGCTCACTTCGAAAGGCACTTTAAAAGAATGGACAAAAAAACTGGAACAGTTTCCTTTTCAAAAATGCCACAACAGTTTTCTTGTAAATATTGCCCATATTCACTTTTTTTCTGGCTCAGAACTGACAATGGATAATCTTGATACGCTTCCTCTAAGCCGCCGCATGAGGAAAGAGCTTGAAACAGCTTATAAACATCAGTTGGTCATACATGACACCGGGAGGGTTTAGTTTAAATGATAATATTTGACATTTTATCTTATATCACTGATATGCTTTTGGCCTTTGTTTATCTCAACAGAACTTTTCACACACGCAGGGCAAATATTCCCACACCCATGTTTTATGCCGCATTTGTACTGGCTGAATCTGTTTTAATGGCAAACCAGCTTTTGTTTCACAATCCTGACAAACAATTCTCTGTTTTTGTAACCATTTCTTTAAGCATACTTTCCACCTTTGCATTATGCTTTTTGTATGAGACTACTTTACGGCGAAAAGTTATCTACAGTATAATCTTTCAATTTTTTGCTACTTTTTCTGAAGCTACCTTTATACTCATCATCAAACTTACATCTCCTGATATGTTAAAACATGAAACACCATATCTTGTTGCTATTGCAGGTTTTGGTTCAAAAATAATATTATTTTTGTTTATACTTATTTTTACAATGTTTTCAAAGGATGGCGAAAAATCTGATTTTGAGTATCATATATTCAGTCTCGTCACACCTGTTATATCGTTGATACTGCTTATTGCGATGCCAGCTCAAAATTTTTATAGCAATAAAATCTCCTTTTATAATATTATTATCTTACCTTGTATTTTAATTTTAAATATTACAAATTATTTTATCCTTGAACGCATAAAATACACGCATAAGCTGGTATTGAAAAACACACAGCTCGAACAGCAGATTAATTTTCAGAAAAACAAATATTCACAACTTAGTACCACATACAGAAATACACGACGCGTTGTGCACGACACCAAGAAACATCATTTTACCATTTTAAAATACATCGAAGAAAAACGATATGACGAACTCAACACTTATGTTAAAGCTTCATATGAAGACCTTGAGAATACTTATTCTCTTTTCAACACCGGAAACCTGGTTATCGACTCATTACTAAGCAACTATAGTAACCTGGCTAAAGAAAATAGTATTGTGTTCTCTACTTCCTTAAATTTAGAGGCAGTACGCATCCCCATAGAAGATTATGACCTGTGTATAATACTGGGAAATCTTCTTGACAACTGTATCAATGCCTGTAAAAAGCTTGCTGTTTCTGACAGATGGATTAAACTAAGCATCTATATAGATGCTTATGACAAATTTCGTATAGACTGCTGCAATAGCACCAAAAATCTTCCCAAAAAAATTAAGCCTGACACCTCTTTAGAACATGGCTTCGGCACGACAAATGTTGACCAAACTGTCAAGAAAAACCGTGGCATGATGATAAGCGACATGACCGATGATGAATACACAACCATAATATCCATCCCTATATTAGATTTAAAACAGAAATCCAATTCACAAAAAAAGTGTTGAGATAAAAATCTTTATCTTTGACACCTCTATTTCCGGGTGATAATATGATGCTAAGGTTAAGATAGCAATCTACAGCATTAGCTAAGGTTAAAAGTTATTCTGCCCCCAACTTCAACAAACATTCCCGGAGGAGTTTTTTATGAGTACAAATATAATGATAGTAGACGATGAAAAAGATATTGCAGACCTTGTCCAGATATATCTCGAAAACGATGGTTTTAAGGTTTTTAAATTTTACAACGGCAAAGATGCACTCGAATGTGCCCTGCACGAAAAACTCGACCTCGCAATCCTTGATGTAATGCTTCCCGATATTGATGGCTTTTCTCTGTGCAAACAGATACGCAAAGATTATTTTTTCCCTATTATCATGTTGACGGCAAAAAATGAAGATTCTGACAAGATTACAGGGCTTACTCTCGGTGCTGATGACTATATCTGCAAACCTTTCAATCCGCTTGAACTTACCGCCCGTGTAAAAACGCAGCTTCGCCGCTACACCCGTTACAACAAAGCCGATAATGAACACAATAACACTTTTGCTCCAACAACAGAACATAATATAAGAGGTCTAAACATTTCAAAAAGCAGTCACCGGGTATTTCTGAACAATAAAGAGCTTGCCCTCACACCGCTTGAATTTGATATTCTCTGGTATCTGTGTGAACACAAGGGAAATGTGGTGTCCTCGGAAGAACTCTTTGAAGCCGTCTGGAAAGAAAAGTACATAGACAGCAACAACACCGTAATGACGCACATTGCAAGACTTCGTGAAAAGCTGCACGAACCTGCCAGAAAACCTAAGTATGTCAAGACGGTATGGGGTGTCGGATATACGATTGATGATTGAAAAGTAAAGAGCCTATTTGTGGTTCAAAAATAATCAACAGAGGTGTCACATGAAAAATAACAGCCTTACTAAAAAACTTATCAAACGATATATGCTTACCGTTATCGGCTTTATCGCACTTGTTTTTATTATATTTATCATCGGAGCGGCAGTCTGCTCCCTCAAAATCTGGTATCCCGATGACCCGGATTACATTATTCTTAAATCAATAAAGACACATAAATGGCTTATCGGAGGTTTTCTGTGCTTTATTACATGGTTTATTGTCACAATATCCTTTCTTGTGAAGTGGACACGATATATCAACGAAATACTTAATGCTTCAAAAAAACTTACCACTCAGGCAGAACAGCCTATCATTCTGTCAGAAGATTTAAAATCCATTCAGGACGAACTTAATGCCGTAAGAGAAAATGCTGTTCACAATTCCATGCTTGCCAAAGAAGCTGAACAGCGAAAAAATGACCTTATAGTCTATCTCGCCCATGACCTCAAAACACCACTTACAAGTGTTATCGGTTACCTGACATTGTTAGAGGATGAGCCTGATATTCCCCAAAAAACACGCGAAAAATACACCTCGATAGCACTAAATAAAGCCGAACGGCTCGAAGATTTAATAAACGAATTTTTTGATATTACACGCTTCAACCTTACAAACATTGAACTTGATATCGAAAAAGTCAATTTAAGCCGTATGCTCGAACAGATATGCAGCGAATTTATTCCTATATTATTAGAGCATAAATTAAGCTGGAATCTTGATATTGCACCTGATATAAATCTTATGTGTGACCCCGACAAACTCTCACGGGTGTTTGACAATCTTATCCGCAATGCCGTTAATTACAGCTATCCGGACACCGAAATAACCTGTGTACTCACAAAGCAGGATAAGGATATACATATTCTGTTTAAAAATCATGGCAAGACAATCTCTCCTGAAAAACTCAGCCGTGTATTTGAGCAGTTTTTTAGGCTTGACTCATCCAGAGCCTCATCAACAGGCGGTGCCGGACTTGGACTCGCCATTGCAAAAGAGATTGTTGAACTTCACGGCGGACAGATAAATGCTGCAAGCGAAAATGAGAGCATCAGTTTTGAGGTTGTGTTTAGAAATGACTTATAACGGTCTTATCTATATTTACACACAAAATGCAAGAATATTGTAAGTTTTACTTATGATTTTCTCAAAACAAAATATTTCCTCATAGATTAAAATAATCCCAGATAGCGAAAGTTTCGCTAACACCTAATAACAGTTTAGTGGGAGGAAATATCTATGAGTACAAAAAGATATAAAAGAAGAAAAAGAAATCTTAAAAAACTTACACTTGCAATACTTTTATTTTTTATAATATTCCGTGGTGTTCCTAAAGTAATCGATACGGCATCAAATGCCATAAGTGCCGTTTTAAATAACGGCAGCATTGAAACTGCTAAATCTCACGGAAACATTACTTCAAAAGAACTTTCAGAGGGCATACCTCTCCTTATCCAATGGGATAAACGCTGGAGGGATGCAGCTTACGGAAATTCAGATATAGGAATATCCGGCTGTGCCCCAACCTGTCTTTCAATGGTAATATCCGGACTTACCCGCAACAAACAGATAACACCATATAAAGTTGCAAAATTCGCCGAAAGAAACGGCTATTATATAGAGGGAACAGGTACTTCTTGGAGCCTGATGACCGAAGGTGCATCTGCATTTGGCATAACAGGAACAGAAATTCCACTGAGCAAATACACTGTATTCTCTCATCTTGAAAATAACGACCCCATCATATGCAGCATGAAACCGGGCGATTTTACGACAGCAGGACACTTTATAGTCCTCACCAAAACAGAAAACGGACAGATAAAAGTAAATGACCCCAACAGCCGCTCACGAAGCCGGCTTTGGGACTATGAAACACTCGCAAAACAGATTAAAAATTTATGGGCATTCAGCAAAAACTGATGCCCATTTAAAACATTCAATTTATCTCTTTAATATTCCCACAAAGTACATCTTAATCCCCGATGGTATTAACCTTAAAACATTGTTTATTATTCCCGGAACTATAACACCTCTGCCACGCATCAGTCCGTCAACTGCAATTTTCGCCGTTCTTTCTGCTGACATTGCCCATATTGGTGTTTTCAGTCCCTCTTTTTCAAAAAATTTTGTTCTTGTTGTTCCCGGACACAGTGTACTCACGACCACACCTCTTACTGCTGCCTCCTGCCTTATCGCCCTGCTGTAACTGTATATGAAAGACTTGCCCGCAAAATATGTCGAGGTATATGGTCCCGGCTGGAATGCTCCTGTCGAAGCCACATTTAAAATCTTTCCTCTCCCCTTTTCATACATATCACGCAAAAACAATTTACAAAGACAAACCGGTGCAGTCACAATTAACTGTATCATTTTTTTATCGTCTTTTATACTTATACTTTCAGTCCCACCCGTCAATCCAAAGCCTGCGTTATTTACAAGTATCTCTATATCAACATCAAGAGTTTTTGCTTTGTGATACAATCTTTCTGCCCCACCTTCAACAGAAAGATCCTGCTCTATCGTAATGATATACCTCGTACTTTTCACAATCTTTGATTTCTTAACTTCAAGTTTTCTTTTTGCTATGGCAAGATTTTTTCTGCTCGATGAAGCAAGTATCACTCCATATCCTCTTTCAAGAAATTCACCGGCCATAGCAAACCCTATACCGCTTGTTCCACCCGTTATCAATACATATTTCATATTATATTCAAACTCCATTTCTGTTTGTTGTGTCTAGTCTAAAGCAAATCACATCAAAAGGATTATTGTTCCCTGATTTTCCACCGATGCTTATTTTGCTGTCTGATTTTGACACTTATATCATAATGTGAAAAATTCATATATGCAAGATTTTTTACACTAAGCACAAAAAATGTGTGCAGAAATAGGAAGTCAAACAAATATTCTCAATTCTACTAATGATTATACTGGAAAGAAGTAATATAATTACCACAGAGGTCATAGCATACTTCTATATTCTTATCTTCGTCTGTTTTACCAAAAAATCTAACCGAACCTGAGTATATATCATTCATTGCCAAAGATCCTTGCTTTTCATACTGTTTGTCTGTAACCTCTTTTACAACATTAATACCATACACATCTTTTAATTCTTTTAATATATCATCTTTATATTGTTTAAGATATTCTTTTACTTCTTCTTTATAGCTTTTATCAAATTTAATATTTTCAAATTTATCGAATGCGTCCATGACTTTATTTTTCTGTTCTTTTGTCACTATCTTCCACTGATTTGGATATTCTACCAAATCTGAACTTGATGATTTTCCTACCTGTAGATATTTTCCAGTTTCAGCAACAGTACTAAAATCAGCAAGAGTTTCAAGCTGAATATCCATATCATTATTACTTAAATTTTGTGCTTTAAAAAATATACTACATTCCCTTATAAGTTTTCCGTAATACTTTCCATTTACAATTTGATCTTCATCCCTTTTCCAATCAATCTCTGCCGTTATCTGACCTTTCTTTCCTTTAACTTCTTCCAGCATATAATTCCAGCCGCTTTTTTCCGCATTGTCAATAATTTCCCTGAATGTCTTTTTATAACCGTAATCACCATCCTGCTCCTTGTCAGAAACATATTCGCCTGTCTTTGGGTCTTTATATCTTATAAATGAAACTTCATAGCCTTTATAAGAATATGTTTCAACAACCTCCTTATCCAGCTTATCTTCGTCTTCTATCGGAGTCTCGCCCTCCATACTTTGACTTGAAACATCAATACCGGCTTTTGCAACATCAGATTCTTTCATGTCTGATGCCTCTGTCTTTACATTCTGGTACTTCATTGCTCCCATAAGACCTATACAGCCTACACCTAACATTGCCGTTGTAGCAATCATTAAAACTTTCTTATTACATCTCATAACTTTTTCCTCCCTGTCTATTATAATTTTTTAAAGTGAATCCCACATCTCTGTTTGCATCAATAATTTTTTTACCTTATAGCCTACAGGCAGCCGTGACTTTTGACTTTTATCTAAAAATCTCATTCACTTTATGTTACACAATATACAGCTTTGTCCTTACCAAAAAACAACCATAAGGTTACCAAACGGTAAACATTTCGGATTATAATGGGATTTTCACGGTTACTGTCGTTCCGACTCCCTTTTTAGAACGGTACTCCATTGAGCCGTCATGCTTTTCAACTATCTTCTGGCAAAGTGAAACACCCAGTCCCGTTCCTCCCTGCTTCCTGCTTCTCGACTTATCTACACGATAAAATGGTTCTTTTATCTTCTCAAGTTCCTCTGGCTCCATTCCGCAGCCTGTATCAGTAATCTCGAAAACAGTATTTTTCTCATTTTCATATACATATGTACTTATTTTTCCACCCTCATCTGTTGCCCTGAACGCATTTTCAAATATATTTCTTATGAGCATTTCCAAAAGAAGCTCGTCCCCGAATAAACGGTCAGCCTTAATTTCCCACTCTGCTTTAATATTCTTTTCTGCAAATCTCTTCTCCTGCCACTTTTTAAGCTCATCCGTAAATTTATTCATACTGATATTCTGCTTTTTAATGTCGGAATGTCGTATCACCGCAAGGTCAAGCAGCTCATATGACATATTTTGCAGACGCTTTGCTTCATGTCCTATAAACCCAAGACACTCCATCTTTTCTTCATCGGAAATCTTAGCTCTCTCCATATACTCGACAAAGCCGCAAATCCCTGTTACCGGAGTTTTCATTTCATGTGCAAGATTATCAATAAACCACTGTTTACGCTCTGCCTCATCCATAATCTGTTTCATGTTATTCTCTATCGTCTCTGCCATTATATTTATGTTCTTTCCAAGAACGGCAAGCTCATCACTTCCTTTTATATCGGTTCTTGTCTCAAGTTCGCCGCCTGCCATTTTTTTAACTGTCTCATTAAGATTTTCCACCGGTTTTATGCATTTCTGCAAAACAACTATCATAAACAATGCCATAATAATTGATATTACAAGACTTCCAATCGCATAATATATTCTGATATTTTTCCACATACTGTCAAGATTATATAGAGTTTTCTCATATCCAAAATAAAATGTCTTTTTTTGATATTTTTGCATCTTAAACACCATAAGTCTTGTATGCCCGTCAATATAACACTTTATAACCTTATTGTTTTTAATGCTGTTTTTTTTAGTATTAAAATGAGCCTTATCCGAATAATAAATCTTCTTTTTTTTCTCGCCCTGCCATAGTCCAAGTTCTATCTTCTGCTGTTTATAATAATTGGTATATTTCTGAATTATATTTTTAACATCCTTGTCATTTAACTGTGACTGCTGCATTTCACCATAAATCTGGTCAATTATCATACCCAAATCCCCGACCGCCTGTTTTTTTTCCGCTGCAATATTTTCCTTATATGTAATTCCAAAAAGCAGATATATCGCAATATTTAAAATCAGCAGTATCGGAATAATAAGCACCACATATAATTTCTGCCATAACTTCATAATAATCTCCTCTTTTTAATCAGTTTCAAGCCTGTAACCAAGCTTATTTATCGTGCAGATTTCCTTTTCAAGCCCTAATTTTTTTCTAAGTTTTCTTATATGAACATCAACCGTTTTTGTATCTCCCATATAGTCCCATCCCCACGCAAGTTCAAGAAGTTTCTCCCTAGACATTGCCATATTTCTATTTAAAATAAGCACTTCCAGAAGCTCATACTCCTGCGGTGCAAGCTGAACTCTCTCCCCATTTTTAAATACATCGTGCCTGTCAAGATTTACCTCAACATCACTTATCTTAAAGACATCATCATTTTTCTTTGCCCTGCGGAGCACTACATTTATTCTTGCAATAAGTTCCAATATCTCAAACGGCTTTACGATATAATCCTCCGCTCCTATCGAAAGACCGTGCAGTTTATCGTTAAGTTCCCCCTTTGCCGTTACAAATATTACCGGTACATCCTTAGTCTTTTCCATAATCTCAAACCCCGACATTCCGGGCAGCATAACATCCAGCAGCACCAAGTCGAAATCTCCCTTTTCAATCATTTCAAGTCCCTCTTTACCGTCATATACCTGTGTACATTTATGACCTACCATCTTAAGATTTCTTGCAACCATCTCATTTATTGTAGTATCGTCCTCAACAATTAAAATCCCAGCCATAATAAACCTCTTTTCTCAGCAACTTTTTATAAGATGATTATATAATAACAATCTGTTTTGCTCTGCAACAGATTGTCATCTAACTTCACCTCTAGCTCTTGTATTTTTATAACTTCTGCCTATCGCCTGACAGCTATTGTCAAACTTGCGAGTAAACATTAACCAAAACACAGTAACAGTTCATATATAGCATACTACAAAATAGTAACCAAATGATTATCAAATTAATATAATAATATAGATGTTTACGAAACAAATTATATATTGCATTCTATTTGTTATAGCTGTTCAATTTTATAATGTATGATAGTTTCACGGGCATCTATATTCCCTGTCAAAAGGAGACTCTAACATATGTCCATCAAAAACTGCATTAGAAAAGCAACCCAATATAACTGCTGTCTTGACAGAAAAGCAATCTGTATGAAACACTCCTGGGACGAAGTTTCAAAAATGCTCGACACTTTCTGCGACTGTAAAAAATGCCGCAAATGTCAAAAATGCAAAAAACACCCAAAATGTAAGTGCAGATAACTTGGTTTTGTATATATTTTTTCATATATTAACTTACTTATATATGGTACAATATATTTAAAAAACAGGAGAAAAAAATGTTTACACCAAAACTTATAGTTACGGATTTAGACGGAACTGCCCTAAATAACAATAAAGAGATAACAGCAGAAACCATAAAAGCCTTTGAACGATGCCGCAAAAAAGGTATTCACATTGCAATCGCAACGGCCAGATACATAGTCGGTGCTTCTTATTATGCAAGAAAACTTCACGCAGATTTTCAGATACTTACCGATGGAACACTTGTATATGAAAACGGCAGACTCGTATATTCACGCACAATGACTAAAGATATGACAAACGACATAATAAACGAACTAAAAAAATATGACTGCACTTCCCACATAGCCATTCCAACAACTACGGCATTGTATAGGTTTCCAGCCAACATTGCTAACCATGCCGCTGCCGGCATCAATGCAGCCTCAAACGGCAAAAAAACTGAAAATCAATCTTTTAACAATATAAAACAAGATCACTCTCCGGGAATTTATTTTGACATAGACAAATCATTTCCCGAAGAAGCGTGCAAGATAGTTGCTCATATATCTGATAACAATATTGCAAAAGCCATTTCCGACAAATGCGGCTGTGAATATTTCCATTACCGTGGTGAAACCACATATACATTTTTTCACAAAAAAGCAAGCAAACTTGATGCCATCAAACATATGGCAGATTATCTTGATATTTCACTTAAAGATATATGTGCTTTTGGTGATGATATAAACGATATTGAGATGATAGAACATTGTGGATACGGCATTGCGATGGCAAACGCACTTGATATTGTCAAAGAAAAAGCCGACTTTGTTACATTATCAAATGAAGAGAACGGTGTTGCAAAAGTGCTGGATGAGTTTTAATACTCATCCGAAGCCTGCTCTAATTTCTTGTAATTGCAATGATATTTTAATATTTTATTTTTCTTCTGTTGCTTTACATATATTTTCTCAGCTTTCTCCTCAATCTTTTCTTTTATATTACATATAAAATTATATTCCTTTAACATCAATGCCATCCTCTGATTATCCGCGATTGATGCCCGACTACTAATTTCAAATTTAATTTTAGTATATACACCCTTTTTCACTGGAAACATTTTTCTTATATCCAACACAGATAAAATTCTTTGTTTATAATTCTTCCTTGTTTCCAATGGAATATTTTTCAATAAGTCTTGATTTTTTATATCAACAATAATATCATTTTTTCTAACAGGTGTTGTTGTAATATCTATAATTTCATAAATCCTATACCATTCACCTGATACATCTGCCCATTTTTTATGTTTTTCTTTTGCAGATGTCAACGGAATAACATATTCCCTGTCTTCCTGATTTATAAGCATCCCTAAGTGCGGTTTAAACTTATACTCCTTATTATTTTCATCGTAAAATATTTCTGAATCTGCTTCATTCATTGCTTTTAAATAATCTATATCAATATACACAAACTGTACTTTGCTAAATTTCACCTATGTATTCCTCCTAAACAAAAAGGAAGCATATGCTTCCCTTTATCGCTTCTCGTTTCAACGCCTTTGGTAGAGACACACCAACCTATATTGTTTCCCATTTCAACGCCTTTGGCAGGGACACGCCAACCTATATCGTTTTCCACTTCAACGCCTTCGGTAGGAACACACCAAATAAGAAACTATGCTGTTCTTATCTTTATTATATGCAATTACTCAAATATAATCAATAGCAATTTTTGCATATTTTTATAATAAAAGTAACAGTTCAGCCATAAAAAGATAATTGGCAATACAATGAGCTTGTTCATTGTATTGTTAAGTACCTTTTTATGGTAGAATAGCCTTTCATTTCTGAAATGAGGGCAAAGCCCTTGCGAGCACGCTCAGATGGAACAAATTTATTTGTTCCATACTCACTCTGCTTTCGCATGAATAAAATATACTCCCGAAATCTTCTGAATAAAGAATTTCTAGAGTACATTAAATAAGAATCGAGGAAAACCATGAATAAAGAAATTTTAAAAAGACTTGATGATGCCATATCATCAACACTTATAGGAAACTCAAAAGACCCTGATTGCAATGTCGGAGCAGCCATTTGTATTATAAAAGACGGCAAGGAAGTCTACAGAAATGAATATGGCGAAGCAGACAAAGAAAATCATATTCCGATGGAAAGAAATTCAATTTTCAGATGTTATTCTATGACAAAACCGGTCACGGCAGTTGCCGTTATGACACTTGTTGAAAAAGGAATTATCGCTCTCTCAGACCCGGTAAGCAACTTTATCCCTAGTTTTAAAAACCAGACTGTTCTCACTGAAAAAGGCTATGTTCCTGCAAAAAGAGAAGTTGTCATTCAGGATCTTCTCAATATGACAGCAGGTCTTACTTACCCTGATGCTTCATTCCCTGCCGGAAAAGAAATGCAAAATATGATAGATAAGTATTATGCCGATGTCGAAGCCGGAAATCCTATATCTACATATGACCTTGCTGTACTTATCGGTGAGCAGCCACTTGAATTTCAGCCGGGCGAGGGCTGGAGATACAGTTTTTGTGCCGATGTTCTAGGTGCGGTGATTGAAGTCGTAACCGGCAAGACATATGGCGAATACCTTAAGGAAACAATATTTGAGCCACTAGGAATGACTGAAACTGACTTTTATGTTCCTATAGAAAAACAAAACCGTTTTATGCAAAACTACCAGTATATGCCTGAAACACAGACAATGGAGCCTTGCACCTGGCAGCACTTGGGACTTACATATATGCACAAAAAGAAACCGCTTTTTGAGTCTGGCGGAGCAGGACTTGTCTCTACGATAGATGACTATTCAAAATTTGTAAATATGATGCTTGGTAAGGGAACGCTTGGAAATGTACGCATACTCGGCAGAAAAACAGTTGAGATAATGACAAGAAACAATCTCACACCAAAACAGCTTGAAATGTATGACTGGGATACTATCAAAGGCTACGGCTACGGAAATCTCATGCGTGTAATGATGGATGTTCCTGCAAGCCAGAGTTTTGGCTCAGAGGGTGAATTTGGATGGGACGGCTGGCTTGGAAGTTATGTCGCAATGGACCCAAAAGAAAATCTTGCCATCATTTATGTAATACAAAAATGCGGCGGCAACGGCTACAGGGATATTCAGGTTATAAGAGATATTGTTTATTCGGCACTATAACACTATCAGTATTCCTGACCATAATTTATTGAAACATATTAATTCTTTATTTTCAGCACTTATCTTAGTAAAAACAGAGAGTATGAATTAAATGTTCATACTCTCTGTTTTTACTTTTATTCATTATCCTTATTCATATAAAATAAATGTATCAGATTTTTCCTTTCATCATATAATCAAGGAGTCTGTTTGCATCTTCGGGTTCTGATGCTACTATCTCAAGTTCTTTTACATATGTCGTGTTCATAAGCTGAGCCATTGCCACAAACTGTGTAAGTTTACTTTTAAGATTGATTCTGTCTCCCTCTGATGATGTAAGTTCTACACGCCCTTTGCATTTGTCAACCACCTTAAAAAAGTCGTTGATGTCCGGAATATTTGTAATCTTCATCCTTCGCCTCTTTTCTGCACCATCTTTTCCTAAACAAATCTGCCAGACGATACAAGATTCAGATTTGCTTTTTTCCAACTTTTTACTTATATTTATTTTACAATATTATATTTATAATATCAAGCGGCAAATTTTCTGTCTTTATATTAAATATAAGAATTTTTTGCCTGCAACACCGCAGACACAAACAATAACAAATACATTTAATCCCTACTCAGCTAAATTTCAATTCAATTTGGAATGGTACGCAGCACAAAAGTATAGTATATTATATATTATGATGCAGATTACAAATTTAACTAAACATTGTATTATTTCAGATAAATGCGAAACTATCATAAATCTTGATTAAATTGTGCAGATATAACATATAGTTAGTT
>ERZ650918.883-NODE-883-length-29992-cov-9.994822_pt1 | contig 29992 bp, 27 predicted proteins | sample MGYA00514758_ERZ650918 | MGnify/ENA metagenome assembly ERZ650918 | reverse complement strand
CTGCACGCGCTGCGCATTGCACAGCCGTTGGCAGCTCTGCTGCCTTACGGATGTGGCATACCCCTTGCGGGTAATCAGGTGCGGTGTACGTGGCTTCGCCACGAGTCTCTGCGAGTCGGTTCATTCAGCAACCGCGCCTTACTATCGTGAGGCGCGAGTGACGGTGGACCGGCGGCAGACTGCGTGCGAACGCGGCTTTGCTGCGCTCGCCGCGCTGTTTAGTCTTCTGCTGGGTGGGAGCTGCTGATGGGTTCGTCGGGGATGATGTCGTGGGAAATGAGTTGGTCTTCTGCGTCCAACAGGGCTTTTTTCAGGCCTTCGCGGGCGAGAATGCCCTTTCCCTCGTCGTAGAGGTCGATGGCTTCGCTCATACTGCGAACCAGGGAGCAATAAAGGTTTTTGTAGGTCAGCATAATCATATCCTCCTTTGAAATACTATATAAATAGTAACTATAAATAAGCGAATAGTCAAGATGTTACTATCACCATAGTATACCGTTGAGGTGAAAAATATGGCTGACAGCGGTATTATCACAATGGAAGAGTATGGAAACGTGCGGCTCAAATTAAAGGAGCGCATGGACAGTGACGGCATCAACCGCAACACGCTGGCAAGAAGGATCGGTGTGCGCTTTGAGGTCGTCGACAAGTGGTATCGCGGTGACGTTGAAAAACTTGACCTTGACATTCTGGCCCGCATCTGCTGCGTGCTGCACTGCACCGTCGGCGATCTGCTGGAATATCACCGCTGACATAACCGCGGCGAGCGCAGCAATGCCGCCTTGGCAGGCAGCAGCAAGATCGTACAAATCCGAAGTGGACGGAGATTAGGCTGTACTTCTACAAGATGGGCAGAGCGGCACCCGCAAGGGGTGTGCCGCATCCGTAAGGCAGCAGAGCCGCCAACGGCTGCGCAACAGCGGATAATAGAAGAAAGGCAAATCGTCTAGCAACACCCAACGCGGCTCTGCCGCGCGCAGGCATTCCCATTCCGGAGGCACAAAGGCCATTCGAGCCCGAGACTGCCAATTTAAAACCTTTCTCTCGGGGGATCAAAAGGGGGATACTCTCTTTCGTGAAAGAGAGTATCCCCCTTTTATTCGCGCCCCCTGCTTGCAGGGGACCCTATTTCTCCACAGAATGTGGAAATCACTCACACCTTGGTGCGATCGTACGAAACGACCACACGGCGGTTCGGCTCGGTGCCGATGGAGAACGTTGTCACACTCGGCGTATCCTGGAGCGCGGTGTGGATGACGTGGCGCTCGTAGGCGTTCATGGGCTCGAGGGTGACATTGCGGCGGTACTTCGTCACCTTGCCGGCGACCTTTTCCGCCAGGCGCTCGAGGCTCTGCTCGCGCTTTTCGCGGTAATTTTCTGCGTCGACCTGCACGCGGGCGCGGTTCTTCTCGCTGCCGCGGTTGATGCTGTAGTTCGTCAACTGCTGGATGGCGTCGAGCGTTTCGCCGCGGCGGCCGATCAGCGCGCCGAGCTTTTCACCTTCGAGGAAGACCTTGTAGCGGCCCTTCTCACTCTCGTAGACCTTGACCTCAGCGGCGGAGTCCATGTGCTCAAGAAGGCCCTTGAGGAACGCGCGGATCTGCTCGCTCTTCTCGTCGTGGCACTCTTCGCCGAGGTCGACAATGGGCTTGGGCTGCGGGGCGGGGCGCTCCGCGCGCTCGGCGCGGGGAGCGCGGTTCTCGCGGCGGTCTTCGCGCGCGGGACGGTCGCCGCGTTCGGTACGCGGCTTGTCGTTTGCACGGGATTCTTTTTTCTGCAGCACCTCGGGCGCGTACATGGGCACGGCCTTGGGCGCAGAAGCGGGTTCAACTTTCTTTTCGGGCTTGGGTGCGGCAGGCTTTTCCACCGGCTTGACCTCTTCGGCCTTGCCGTCGTCATAGCTCACGCGAACGCGCGCGGGCGCGCTGCCGATGCCGAGGAATCCGGCTTTCGCGCGCTCAAGAATTTCAACAGAAACGTCGTCTCTGTCCATCTTCAGCTGCGCGAGCGCGCTCTGGATGGCCTCGTCCTCCGTCTTGCCCGTTACGTCAATAAACTTGATCATTCAGACAAGCTCCTTACAATTATTCTCCGTAGTGCTCGGGGTCGTAGGAACGGCCGCGGGCATAGGGGCGGTCGCCGACGCGTCCGCTTTCGCTCGTGGAATTTTTCTTCTTCGTGGCCTTGGCAGCCTGCTTTTCCGCACGCTTTTCCTTGAGGCTCTTCTTCTCGGCCTCTTCGGCAGCGTACTTGCGCTGCTGCTCGCGGGCGGCTTCCATGCGGCGCAGACGATCGTCGCGCTTCTGCTTTTCCTTCTCGCTGAGCTCATCCTCCATGTGGCTCTTATAGTACTTGGTCAGAACCTTTTCCTGGATGGCGTAGAGCAGCGAGTTGACGATCCAGTAGACGCCGAGAGCCGCGGGCAGCGTAAAGCCGATCCACAGCGACATGAGCGGCATCATCCACATCATCATGCGGTTGGAGCGGGCCGCGGCATCGTTGCCCTCAGCGGCGACGTTGCCGGACATGGAGACCTTGGACTGCAGGAAGCTCAAAGCACCGGAAATGAACGGGATCAGCACAACGCCGATCACGGGCCAGCCGCCGGTGAAGAAATCCTTCCACACATCCCCCGGCATGACCGTGAGGTCAAGGCCGAGGAAATCGTAGTTCACATTGAGAAGACCGTCAAACTTGCCGGAAAACTCCGCAAAGTTGTCGGAAATGAACTTGGCAAGGCCGATCTCCTCATAGCCCTTGCGCACGAGCTCGGCATTGTAGCCCAGGGTGGTGGCAAGGGTCGTGATTTCCGTCACGACGTCCTTGGAGAGCATCATGAAGCGGCTGAGCGGCTGACGGATGATGGAATACAGAGCGATGAGGATGGGGAAGGGCAGGAAGCTCCAGAGGCAGCCGCTCATGGGGTTGACCCCCTCCTTGGCGTAGAGCATCTGGATCTCATCGTTCATTTTCTGGGGATTGTTGGCATATTTCGTCTGGATCTCTTTGATCTTGGGCTGGAAGAGATTCATGCGCATCATGCTCTTTTTCGACTTCATCTGGAAGGGCAGCGTGATGAGCTTCACGACAATCGTGAAGAGCACGAGTGCCCAGCCGTAGGAGCCGGTCAGCTCATAGAAGGTGCGCAGGACCCAGGCGAAGGGAACGCAAATGTAGTAGCCGATGGTTGACATTCTTCGGTTTCCTCCGTGGTTTTAGGTTCGGTCACGGGACCGGGTCGTAGATTTTTCCGCCCTTGTAGAACGGATGGCACCGCATGATACGCTTGAAGGCAAGCCAGCCGCCCTTGACCGCCCCGTACTTCTCGATCGCTTCGAGCGCGTATTGAGAGCACGTGGGGATAAAGCGGCAGCAGGGGGGACGGTAGGGTGAGATGGCCCTGCGGTAAAACCGGATGAGAAACAGCAGAAATCGTTTCATGCCTGCGTCTCCCACAAATCGAGCTTTTTGCACGTTTTTTCAAACGCGCGCTTGAGCTCCCAGTAGTCCGCGTGGGCGGCCCTTGTGCGGGCGACGACGATGCAGTCGTAGCCCTGCTTCATCTTCCCCTGGCTCAGGCGGAAGATCTCGCGGATGCGGCGGCGGACGCGGTTGCGCACGACGGCGTGGCCGAGCTTGGTGCTGACCGTGACGCCGAGGCGGTTGTGTCCGAGCCGGTTTTTCCGGTAATACACCACAAGGCAGGACGAAACACCGGACTTGCCCTTGGCATACATCCGGCGGAATTCGTAATTTTTCTTGACGGTGGTGGTGCTTTTCACGCGTGATCTCCCTGCTTTTGCGGATTTCTCCGCATAGCCTGCAAGGGACGGCGATCGAAACACATTCTCATCGGCCGTCCCTCATTGTTTCATGTGTAGCATACGATACGCAAGTTGCTCCCGCTTTAGTGGGTCAGACGGGCGCGGCCGCGTGCACGACGGCGGGCGATAACCTTGCGGCCGTTGGCAGTGGACATTCTCTTGCGGAAGCCGTGCTCCTTGGAGCGCTGGAGCTTCTTGGGCTGGTAGGTGCGAGAAGTAGCCATTTCGTTTTACCTCCTGAAAAAATTTTACCGGCAGCACCCCTTTTGGAGGCGCTGCACTTACTCGACGGCGGGCGGAGAAAAACTCCCCGCGGACCGCAGTTGATAAAAATAGTGCCGTATTGATGCGGCATACGGGGAGTATTATATCGGTTTTGCCGCATTCTGTCAACCAAAAATACAAAAATCGGTGCATGTTTCCATTTCCCGCAAAACCTTGTGGCGCGTATCGAAACATGCAACCATCTCTTGTGTCCTTTTGCCTGTTTTTCAGGGCTTTTGCACTGTAAAAAACAGCGTTTTATATTTAGAATATGTGTTGCGCTCGCGCGCGTTTTTTGGTATAATGTAGGGAGTAAATTTTCGGCTGTCACAGCCGTTTATTCCAAAGAAAGAAAGGAGCGCTTCCGTGAACTCTGTTGCAGACATCTGGAAGATCGTTCTCTCCCGACTCAGCCAGGACCTGTCCGAGACGACCATCTCCACGTGGTTCGACGAGGTGGAGGCCGTGTCCATCAAGGACCGCACGCTGTACCTCCACTGCCCGAACGATTTTAAGCGCAGCACGATCGAATCCATGTTCTCTGACCGCATCAAGGATTCCCTGCGGGACATTTACTCCGCCGATTTCGACGTCAAGCTCCTCTCCACCGCGGAGAGCACCGCCCTTTTCGAGCCCGAGGTCAAAAAGTCCACCGCGCTGCTCGATTCCGGCGAATTCACGTTCGACACGTTCGTCGTCGGCGAATCGAACAAGATGGCCTATGCCGCCGCGCGCGCCGTGGCCGACGGCGTGGGGCACTACAACCCGCTATTTATCTACGGCGACTCCGGCCTTGGCAAGACGCACCTCATTTACGCCATCGCTCATCAGATCCGCACGACGCGCCCGTCGGCGAAGATCATCTACATCAAGGGCGATGATTTCATCAACGAATTCATCGAGCTCGTGCGCGCGGGCCGCGGCAGTGAGTTCCGCGCGAAGTACCGCGACGCGGACCTGCTGCTCGTGGACGACGTGCAGTTCGTCGCGGGCAAGGAGCAGGTGCAGAACGAATTTTTCCATACGTTCAACACGCTCTACGAGGCCGGCCGCCAGATTGTCCTGACCTCCGATAGACCGCCCTCTGACATGCACCTTCTCGACGACCGCCTGCGCACGCGCTTTGAGTGGGGCTTACTTGTCGATGTGCAGCCGCCCGATTTTGAAACGCGCCTTGCTATCGTGAAAAACAAGGCCGCGCAGTGGGGCACCGTCATCGACGACGACATTGCGCGTTACATTGCCGAAAATGTCACGTCCAACGTCCGCCAGCTCGAGGGCACGATGAACAAGATTCTCGCCTACCGCGATCTCATCGGACGCGAGATGGACGCCGACGCCGCGCACCGCGCGGTCGAGGACTTTATGAAAAAGAACGCGAATCTCGCCCCCACGGCGGCGATGATCATCACCGAAACGTCGCGCTACTTCGGCATCGACGAAGAGGTCATCAAGGGCCCGTCTCGAAGCCGCGAGGCCGTCAACGCCCGTCAGGCCGCGATGTACCTCGTGCGCCGCATGACGAATCTGTCGACGCCCGATATCGGCCGCGAGTTCGGCAAGCGCGACCATACGACCGTGCTCCACTCGCTCGAGCAGATCGAAAAGAAGATGAAATCCGATCCCGTCTTCAACCAGACGATCAAAGAGATCACTATTAACATCAACTCCAAGAGATAACAAAGTTTTCCACATTATCCACAGGGTTGTGCAGAGGGAAGCTGTGGAAACATTTTTTCAAAATTTTGGGTGTGGAAAGTGATAGAACTTTTCAACAACCCGCGAGGGATAAATTTTCCTTGCCATTTCGGGCTAAAATTGGGTTTTCCACATTTTTGCGCCCCTACTGCTGCTATTTCTAAAAACTATCCTTTTTCTTTTCCAAAAGAGAAAAAATCATCCGTTTTACGAAAGGAACGCCGCTATGAAATTCTCCTGCGAAAAGCTGCTGCTGCAAAATGCAGTCAATACCGCCTCCCGCGCCGTCGCGGCGAAAAGCTCCATCCCTGCGCTCGAAGGACTGCTGCTGACCTGCGGCGGCGAGAGCCTGACCGTTTCAGGCTACAACATGCAGACCGGCATCCGCACGAAGTTTGCCGCCGAGGTCGAGGAGTCCGGCGAGCTGGTCGTCAACGCGCGCCTGATCAGCGAGATTTTAAGAAGACTGCCCGACGACGTCGTGACCTTCACCGCGAACGACAAATTTTTGATCCACCTGACCTGCGGCGACGCGGATTTCGACATCATGGGCCTCTCCGCCGCCGATTTCCCCGAGCTGCCCGAGGTCGAGGAGAAGTACGCCGTCCAGATCGCCGAAAAGACGCTCAAGACCATGATCCAGCAGACGAGCTTCGCCGTTTCGACGAACGAGGCGCGCCCCGTGCATATGGGCTCGCTGTTCGAGGTATCTGCCGAGGGGCTGACCGTCGTCTCCGTCGACGGCTTCCGCCTTGCGCTTCGCAAGGAAGCACTTGAAAAGATCGAGGGCGGCGCGTTCTCGTTCGTCGCGCCCGGCACGGCGCTCAATGAGGTCGAGCGCATCTGCGAGGAGATCGACGAAGTCGTGACCATCACGCTCGGCCAGCGCCATATTCTCTTCGAGGTCGGTGAGACCGAGCTCATCTGCCGCCGCTTAGAGGGTGAATTCCTCGATTATAAGAACGCCATCCCGCGCAGAAACCCCATCAACGTCGTCGTCGACACGAAGACGATGCTCCAGAGCCTCGAGCGCGTGAGTGTCGTCATCAGTGAAAAGCTCAAGAGCCCCGTGCGCTGCCAGTTCGGCGAGGACAAGGTGACGATGTCCGCCAAGACCGCCAACGGCGACGCAAAGGACGTCTGCCGCATCGCGGGCGACGGTCAGGGGCTTGAGATTGGCTTCAACAACCGTTATCTGATGGACGCGCTGCGCTACGCGCCCGCCGACACCGTGAGAATGGAGCTCAACACCGGCATTTCGCCGGCCATCATCGTTCCCGTCGAGGGCGAAGAGAACTTCCTCTACATGGTGCTGCCCGTGCGCCTGAAGGCAAATTGAGACAAAAAATTGAATCCATATCGTATAAAATGGTACAACGATTTCTAATAGGAATCGCTTTGTAAAGGACTTTTTATGACTGACATTACCATCACCACGGAATTTATCAAATTGCAGGACCTCTTGAAGCTGGCGAATTTAGTCGGCACGGGTGGCGAGGCGAAGATCGTCATCCAGAACGGCGACGTTTCGGTCAACGGCGAGGTCTGCACGATGCGCGGCAAGAAGATCCGCCCGGGCGACACGGTCGCCTTCGACGGCAAAGAGATGACGGTCTCCTATGCGAATTGACGCGTTGGCGCTGCGGAACTTTCGCAATTACGACGCGCTGAATGTCACGTTCGCGCCGGACTGCAACGTCATCGTCGGTGAGAACGCGCAGGGAAAGACGAATCTGCTCGAAGCCATCGTCTATCTCTCGTCTGCCCGTTCGCCGCGCGCGAGGGCGGAAAAAGAGCTCATTTCGTTCGGCAAGAGCGAATGCAGCATCAAGGCGAACGCGTTTGCGCGCAACCGAGATTTTCTGCTCGAGATCGCGCTCGCCGCGGGGAGAAGACGAAAAATTCTCATCAATAAGGTGCCCGTGAAAAAGGGGAGCGACCTCAGCGACGTGCTCGGCGCGGTCTACTTCTGTCCGGAGGATCTGCTGCTGATCCGCGACGGCGCGGCGGCGCGGCGCAAGTTCATGGACGACGCGCTCTGCCAACTGCGCGCGCGCTACGCGCAGGCGCTCAGCGACTATCACCGCGCCTACGAGCACAAGACGCGCATTCTGCGCGACAGCGAGGAGTATCCGTCGCTTCTTGATACTTTGCCGGAATTTGATCTGCGCATGGCGCAGAGCGGCGCGGTCATCATCTACTACCGTGCGCGGTTCTGCGAGCGATTGAAGGAATATGCGGGCATCGCGCACCGCGAATGCTCCGGCGGCAGGGAAGAGCTGGGCGTCGAATACCAGACGGTTTCGACCATTTCAGACCCGCTCGCGCCAATTGAAACGATTTACGACCAGCTGCGCGCGCATCAGGCATCGCACGCGGCGGCGGAACGGGCATCAAGAATGTGTCTTTCCGGCCCGCATAAGGACGATATCGCCGTGACGATCGGCGGCGTGAACGCAAGGCAGTTTTCGTCTCAGGGCCAGACCCGCACGGCGGCGCTGGCGTTCAAGCTCGCCGAGCGGGAGATTTACCGCGAGATCACATCCCGCACACCGCTGTTATTGCTCGACGATGTGCTGTCCGAGCTGGACCCACGGCGGCAGGAATATGTGCTCAACCGCATCCTTGGCGGGCAGGTGTTTATCACGTGCTGTGAAGAGGATCGGTTGGGGACACTTTTGAGTGGAAAAGTGTTCCATATCTCGCAGGGAGCGGTAGTTTAGCCGCACCTATGCGGCTGGGAGATGCCGCCTGCGGGCGGCAAGACCACACCCCCCATTTTCTTTCCAGAGAAAGAAAACGGGCGGTGTGACCGTCCAAAAGAAAGGCGTTAAGATTGGCAGTCTCGGGCTTGAACGGCCTTTATGCCTCCGGAATGGAAATGTCTGCGCGCGGCGTTGCCGCGTTGAAGTTGCTATACGATTTGGTTTGCTTCTATTATCCGCTGCCGCTCTGCTGATCTTGTAGAAGTGCTGACTATTTTCCGTCTATTGGAGCACTCCACAATGCGGCGAGCGAAGCAATGCCGCATTCCGCACGCAGTCTGCCGCCAAGCAAACGTCACTCGCGCCTCACGACAGTAAGGCGCGGTTGAGAGTGGTGACGACTCGCAGAAGATTCATGGCGAAGCCATGTACACCGCACCCACACTGCGCAGCGCGTGCAGTTATTCAAGCTGCAAACCCGCAATGTCGGGGGTCGAGGGGGACTCCCCTCGCATTTCTCTTGGGGTTCCAAAGGGGGGATTCTCTTTGGAAAGAGAATCCCCCCTTTGACTTCGCACTCCCATGCCAATGGGAGACCACCCCGCGCCCTTTGGGCGCGATATCTGAGGAGGTACCATGTACCTGCACATCGGCAACAATGTCATGTTACCCGAAAAGCACATCATCGGCGTCTTTGATCTCGAGATCACGTCGCAATCGAAGAGAACATCAGAATTTCTCCGCCGGGCGGAGGATGAGAGCTTAGTCATCGACGCCTGCGAGGACATTCCCAAGTCGTTTTTGGTGTGCGACCACCCGTATCACCCGCAATTGGTTTATTTATCCGAGCTTTCGAGCCAAACACTGCAAAAGAGAATGGAGGAGCAGACATGAAGCTTCCTATTGCATTGACGATGCTGGCAAGTCCCTTTTCCCTTCCCCACAATGAGCGCTGGATACTGCCCATCGCGCTCGGCTTTTTCACGCTGCTGACGGTGTATTTCACGTGGCGGCTCAAAACGGACGAGGGCGACAAGTGGCTCTTTCGGAAGAAAATGAAGGTGTCGGCGCTCTTCTGGCTTGCATGCGAAGTGCTCTGGCAGTTCCACGGTGCGGATTCGACGTTTCCCGTCGGGCCGATCACGGGCATTTTGTTTCTGTACCTAATGAGTCAGGCGCTGGTGTACGGTATTTACTGCGTGATTCAAAAGAAGAAAACAACAGCCGCGATGTAAGCGGCTTTCCCATCAAAATAGTGCTCGAGGCAGGGAGAAACGGGCCGGAAAGGGCTCCGACCCGGTTCTTCCTGCCTGATGACGAAAGGAGAACCCAAATGGCAGAAAATGAGATCCTGCAATCCACTGCGGTGGATGAAAACAATGACTATAACGCCTCGGAAATTCAAGTTCTCGAGGGGCTTGAGGCGGTGCGCAAGCGCCCGGGCATGTACATCGGCTCGACGTCGGTGAGCGGCCTGCACCACCTTGTCTATGAAATTGTGGATAACTCCATCGATGAAGCGCTTGCGGGCTACTGCACGGAAATTCAAGTGACGATCAACGAGGGCAACACCATCACCGTTGTGGATAACGGCCGCGGCATTCCGGTCGATTACAATAAGGCGGAGGAGCGCTGGAACTGGGATCTGGTCTTTTGCGAGCTGTACGCCGGCGGCAAATATGCCGAGGGCAGCGGCAACTATGATTTCAGCCTCGGCCTGAACGGCTTGGGCCTCTGCGCCACCCAGTACGCCAGTGAGTGGATGACGGCGGATGTCTACCGCGACGGCTTCCACTACCACCTCGATTTCAAAAAGGGTGAGAATGTGGGCGGCCTGCAGAAGGAGCCGTTCAAGGGCAAGCGCACCGGCTCGGTCATCCGCTGGAAGCCGGACACCGAGGTCTTTACCGACATCGCCGTCCCGGCTGACAGCTTTAAAGATATGCTGCGCCGCCAGGCTGTGGTAAATGACGGTGTGACGCTTGTTTTCGAGGATAAATCCGGCGGTGACACGGAGAAGTACGAGTACCTCTACGAGCACGGTATCACCGATTACGTCAACGAACTGGTTGGCGATAAGGGCCTGACCCCGGTGCACTTCTGCTCCGGTTCCGCCACTGGCCGCGACCGCGCCGACCAGCCCGACTATCAGGTCAAAATGAACGTGGCCTTCGCCTTCTCCAACACCGTGCAGGCGTTGGAATACTACCACAACTCCAGCTGGCTGGAGCACGGCGGCAGCCCCGACCGTGCCGTCCGCCTGGCCTTCGTCAACCAGGTCAACGCCTGGCTGAAATCCAAGGGCCTGTACAAAAAGAACGAAAGTGCGATCACTTTTGCCGATGTGCAGGATTGCTTGGTGTTGGTTTCGTCCAGCTTCTCCACCCGTACCAGCTACGAGAACCAGACCAAAAAGGCCATTACCAACAAATTTGTGGCCCAGGCCATGACCGAGTTCCTCAAGCATCAGCTGGAGGTCTACTTCATCGAGCACCCCGACGAGGCGGAGAAAGCCTGCAAGCAGGTGCTGATTAACAAGCAGAGCCGTGAACACGCAGAAAAAGCGCGTATCACCATTAAAAAGACGATGACCCAGCAGATGGACCTGGCCAACCGCGTGCAGAAGTTTGTGGACTGCCGCACCAAGGACGCCACCCGCCGTGAGCTGTATATCGTGGAGGGCGATTCCGCTATGGGCGCCGTCAAGCAGAGCCGCGACTCGGAGTTCCAGGCCATTATGCCCATCCGCGGCAAGATTTTGAACTGCCTGAAAGCCGACTATGCCCGCATTTTTAAGTCGGAAATCATCACCGACCTCATCCGCGTTATGGGCTGCGGTGTCGAGCTGGGCGGCAGCCACAACAAGGATTTAGCCAGCTTCAATCTGGATAACCTGCGGTTCAATAAAGTTGTCATCTGCACGGATGCCGACGTGGACGGCTACCAGATCCGCACCCTGGTGCTGACGATGCTCTACCGCCTGACGCCGACCCTCATCAACAAGGGCTACGTCTACATCGCCGAGTCGCCGCTGTACGAGATCAACACCAAAAACAAAACCTACTTTGCCTACACCGAGCCGGAAAAGGCTGACATCCTGCGCCGCATCGATGGTGAAAAATATACGATTCAACGTTCGAAAGGCTTGGGTGAGAACGACCCGGAAATGATGTGGCTGACGACTATGAGTCCCGAAAGCCGGAGACTTATTAAGGTGCTGCCCACCGATGCCGAGCGCACGGCAGAAGTTTTTGACCTGCTGCTGGGCGACAATCTGCAAGGCCGAAAAGACCATATCGCCGAACACGGCGCGGAGTATCTGGATGATTTGGATGTAAGCTGAGTAAGGGAAAACAACGATGGCAAAACGAAAAGAAAAGAAAATCATTGCCGCCCGGCCCCAGCTGGGCGATAACGTCGAGATCCTCTCGGCGGGCGAGGTGCTGGAATCTCCCATCACCGATACGCTGGAAACCAACTATATGCCCTACGCCATGAGCGTCATCGTCTCCCGTGCCCTGCCGGAGATCGACGGCTTCAAACCGGCGCACCGCAAGCTGCTGTACACCATGTACGGTATGGGCCTGCTCAAGGGCAACCGCACCAAAAGTGCCAACATCGTGGGCAGCACCATGCACCTGAACCCCCACGGCGATGCCGCCATCTACGATACGATGGTGCGTATGGGCCGCTCCAACGAGAGCCTGCTGGTGCCGTTTGTCGACTCCAAAGGTAACTTCGGCAAGGCGTACAGCCGCGATATGGCCTACGCCGCCGCCCGTTATACTGAGGCCAAGTTGGAACCCGTCTGTGACGAGCTGTTCCGCGACATCGACAAGGACACCGTCGACTTTGTACCAAACTATGACGGTACAACGACAGAACCTACCCTGCTGCCTGTCACCTTCCCCGCCATTCTGGCTAACAATACGCTGGGCATCGCGGTCGGTATGGCCTCCAACATCTGCTCCTTCAACCTGGAGGAACTGTGCAACGCCACCATCGCCCTGATGAAAGACCCCCAGGCTGACCTGCGGGAGATCATCCCCGCCCCCGATTTTGTGGGCGGCGGCACCATCCTGTACGACGCGGCCGAGATGCAGAATGTGCTGGAAAAAGGCCGCGGCAGTGTGCGTGTCCGCGCCCAGTGGAGCTACGATAAAGAAAACAATTGCATCGATGTAACGCGAATTCCTCCCACAACTACCGTCGAAGCAATCATGGATAAGATCACTGAACTGGTCAAACTGGGCAAGATCCGTGAAATCAGCGACATGCGCGATGAGACCGACCTGAATGGTCTGAAACTGACCATCGACCTCAAGCGCGGCCAGGACCCGGATAAGCTCATGGCCCGCCTGTTCAAGGCCACACCGCTGGAGGACAGCTTCGCCTGCAACTTTAACGTGTTGATCGGTGGCCAGCCCAAGGTGCTGGGCGTGCGGGACATTCTGCTGGAGTGGATCGCCTTCCGCGCCGAGTGCGTGCGCCGCCGTACCTACTACGATTTGAAAGGCAAGGAAAAGCGCCTGCACTTGCTGCAGGGCCTGAAAGCTATCCTGCTGGACATCGACAAGGCCATCGAAATTGTGCGTAACACTGCTGAGGAATCTGAGGTCGTCCCCAACCTGATGATTGGCTTCGGCATTGATGAGGTTCAGGCTGAGTACGTGGCCGAGATCAAGCTGCGTCACCTGAACCGCGAGTATATTTTGAAGCGCACCGAGGAGATCGAGGAGCTGGAGGACGCCATCGCCGACCTGCAGGACATCCTCAAACGCCCGGCTCGCATCAATCGCATCATCATGCAGGAATTGGGCGATGTGGCGAAGAAATACGGCAAGCCCCGCCGCTGCGAGATCTTGTACGAGATCCCCGCCGACACCGCCGACGAGCCGGACGAGCAGGTGCCGGACTACCCCGTGCATCTGTTCTTTACACGGGATGGCTACTTTAAAAAGATCACCCCGCAAAGCCTGCGCATGAGCGGCGAGCAGAAACTGAAAGACGGTGACGAAGTGCTGTTCACCTGCGAAAGCACCAACAGCGCAGAGTTGCTATTCTTTACAAATCACCACCAGGTGTACAAATCCCACGCCTACGACTTCGGCGACAGCAAAGCCAGCGTGCTGGGTGATTACGTCGCATCGTCCCTTGGCATGGAGGAGGGTGAAGTGCCCCTCTACATGGTGGTCACGCCGGACTACAAGGGTTGGATGCTTTTCTTCTTCCAGAACGGCAAGTGCGCCAAGGTGCCGCTGTCCAGCTACGAGACCAAGCAGAACCGCCGCAAGCTGCTGAAAGCCTACAGCGATAAGGAAGAGTTGGCCTGCATGCGCTACCTGCCCGCTGAGACCGAGCTAGCCATCTTCACCACCAACGGCCGCCTACTGCTGGCGGGCAGCGCCCTCATTCCCGAAAAGGCCACTCGCGACAGTGCTGGTGTGAACGTTGTAACGTTGAAAAAGAACGCCAAGATCGCCCGCGTCACTCTGGCCGACGGCCTGGAGCTGGGCGAGGCCCACCGTTACCGCGTGCGCACGCTGCCCGCCGCAGGTGCCATCCTGCGCGCCGACGACAGCGCCGAACAACTGACGCTGTAAGGCCGCACGCCGTAAACCGGCTGGCGCTCCCCTGCCCGTTGGGGTCCCGCGCCGCACCGCCGTAAAACCAGCATTGACAACGCCGCCCAAGTTTGGTATAATAACAGTCACTGATGCGGGATTAGCTCATCCGGTAGAGTGACTGCTTCCCAAGCAGTAGGTGGCGAGTTCGAGACTCGTATCCCGCTCCAAAAAAGCGCAGAACCAAAAGTGGTTCTGCGCTTTTTCTTTTTATTCAACAGCCTTTGGATTTTTTGTTGAAAAACCGCGCTGTATTGTCAGTCTATGATCAGCAGTGCATTTTCCAGATTCTGGATGGCGCTTTGCTGGTTTTGGGTATAGGTCCCCGCCCGCAAAATATCCAGCAGGGTGCGCACCGCTGCAACCGTAAGCACCGGGGCTTTGGCCGCAATGCGGGTGGTGTATTGGGCCACCGCGTAGGATTCCGGCTGGATTTCCAGGTTTGCTGCCACGCGGAAATAGGCAGTGTTTTCCGGCATTGTCACCGCAAAGTCGGTCAGTACCTCACCAGCGGCATTGTTGGGGGCCTGGCGGCAGGCCAGCACGCTGTTGTCTGCCGCATAGATCACATACAGCGCGTTGTTCCAGTTGGCCGAACAGCTCAGGCGGTAGGTATCCCCTGCCGCAGCGGCAACTTTTTCGCTGATGCGCCGATTCTCGCTTGCATAGTTGACGGTCGAGCCGGAAATTTTGAGCACATAGTTGGCGTGCCAGGCAACCGTCATGCTTTTTACCTGCTGCACCAGGTTTGCCGCGCTGACCAGCCTGACGGCGGGCAGCGCCTGGTACAAATTGCCCGCCACGATCAAAGTGGCTGCCCCCTGCGGCACGGGCACTGCCTGCCGGGTCAGGGTATTGCCGCCCGCAGCATAATCGGCATCGGCCGCTTTTACGGCAATACAGGTACCCGCCGCATCAAAGAAAGAATAGAGCGCAAAACCCGTATACGCCCAGGCCGTTACCAACACCTGGGCCGCGCTTGTCACATCCACCGGCTGGGTGACCCGGAACCCGGTATCTGATGTTTTGATTGCCTTGCCGGTGGCGGTGGAGATCACATATCCACTTTGCAGGGCTGCCCCCACATTGGTGATGCCATCTGCCGGGCGTAAGTTCTCCAGCGCGTTGGTCCAGGCGCGGCCATCCGCATCCACCACAAAAAACGGTTCCGCTGCATCCGCGCCCGGCTTTTGGTAGTCGCCCGCTTCCACCACGTTGCCGGTGGCATCCAGTGCATCGTACAGGTCCATCAGCTCCGCACCGCTGGCCCGGATATAACCCACCAGCTCTTTGAGCTGTGCTGCATCAAAGGTCGTGTACCATGCGTGGGTCATCAAAATCAGCCAGCCGCCATCCTGCACGGCTTTGTCTACCCACGCTTTTACATCCTCCATCGTGTAGCTTTTGTTCTTTGGGAACACTTCCACGCGCTTCATGCGGCAGCTTTCATACGGGATCTGGTTGATGCCTTTTTCCACCGTAAGGCCCAGGTCAAAATGCTTTTTTACGGTGTTCAGGCAGTCCGCCTTATAGCGCCCGTTCACATAGGCATAGCTGCGCACCCCGCGGATGCCCCAGCGGCGCATCTCTGCTTCAAACTGCTGCAGGGTGGCTTCCAGCGTTTCGGGGGTATCCTGCTCCATATCGGTTTCGGTCATCGTATGGCATGCCACCGTCACGCCGCTGCGCGTCATTTCCTGCAGCTGTTCCACCGTCATGCGGCCGGTTTTGCCCATAAGCCCCGCCGGGCAAGCCACGGTATAAGGCATACCAAGCTCCTGCACCAGCGGGAACAGCACGGTGTACGCTTCGCTGCGGCAGTCGTCATCCACAAACGATACAATGGCTTTCTTTTTGCTGCGGCCCGCGTTGGTCAGCATGTGGGGTGTGGTTTCGGTTTGGGTGGTGGTGCCGTCGGCCCAGTACAGGTCCATATCCTGCGCGGACGCCTTGGCCAGCACCTGCCCGGTACTGCCGCCCGCAGGGATCAGCTTATCGGCATACTGTTTCCACACACTTTCCGCCGGGTCGGTCTGCTGGCCGGGCACCGGGGCGTGGTTCAGCACCAGGTATGGGATGTTGCAGCTGATGCACTGCACGCCATCCCGCACGCCGCGCACCGTAACGCTGCCGCTGTTGGTTGCCTGCGCTGTGGCGGCGGGCGGCACCGCTACGGTGTCCCCTGCATCCGCCAGCACCGTTGTCCCCTCCGCCTGGGGGTCCGGGGTAAACGTGACATCCAGCGCAAGGCCATCCCACCCGGTGCCGCGCTGGAAATGCAGAACTTCCATGCCATAGCTGGCTTTGGTGCCAAGGCACAGCATACGCATGGGGCTGCCAAGAATTTTAGGGTAATATCCTTCCAGTTCAATTTCGTGGGTCATTCCATTCCTCCTTATGATCTATTTGAAACCTGATAAGTTACTTGTGTTTCAAATGAAAGCGGCCCTGCTGCCGCCGCTTTGCTGTTGTTTTCTCTGTCTTTGCCTGCTTTGCAGCCGAAAGAGAACATTCCTTCTTGAAACTTATCAGGTTACTCACAGGATAGCATCCTTGCTGTAACTTGTCAAGTTATTTTTATCATCTTGTAAACCCGCAGGTTTTTTGCTATACTTTTTGGGAGGTGATCCGCATGACCATTGGGGAACGCATCCGCGAAGCACGCACCGCCAAAGGGCTGACACAGGAGCAGCTGGCCGAACAGGTGCATGTGACCAAACAAGCGGTTTATAAATACGAGACCGGCATTGTAACCAATATTCCGCTGGATAAGCTGGAAAGCATTGCCGCCTGCCTTGGCGTGGCGCCCGGCTACCTGGCCGGGTGGCAGGGCTCCCCTGCCGGGGCGGAACTGGACGCTTTGATTCAGGACGAACCCATTGCCGCCTACCAGAACCTGAAAGACCAACTGACCCAGGCCGATAAGGAAGATATTGCCCGCCTGATCCAACTACGCGCGGAACTGAACCGCAGCAAAACCTGAAAGTGAGGAGATTTTATGCTGGACTGCCTGCCCATCTACCATTGGTTCCACTGCGGCAACCCGTACTCCGGCGCACAGGGCGGCATGCGCTATCTGGTAGCCCCCGCCAAAAAAGCTGACCCCGCCGATGAAAGCGGCAAACGGAAGATCGAATATCTGACCGCTACCATCTGGCCCGGCCCATGGAGCTTGGAACACACCGCCGATGAAAAGCAGGAGATGGCAGAGTTCCCCGGCAATCAGGAGGGGCTCGATGCTGCCGTTGCCTGGCTGCACGAACGGTACGAAGCCGAACCGGATAAATGGGCCAATATTCCCTCCATTCTGGACTGTGAACCGGATAAATAAGCAAATAAACAAACAGCGCCCGACAGGTACGCTTAAACCGTCGGGCGCTATTTTTCTATCAGGAATGAAATAATAAATAATAATGAATAAAGAATAATGTCGGTGCACCGCCCGCGGCGGTGCGAATAAAACAGGTTGGCAGTTCTGGCCAGAATACTTCTTGCCGGAGCAGCTGACCTAGTTAAAATGCGCCGCCGTGGGCACCACACGACTATTACTCTTTTTTATGCGAAGCCAATTAAAGTTTTTCGCCAGGCCTTTTTTCAAAAAGGCCGCGCTGGTTACTGGACATCCTTATAAATATCGGCCAGGTTCAGCAGAATCTCGGTTGCCTTATCCATAGACTCTACCGTGATGCCTTCGCACGGGCCATGGTAGTTAAAGCCGCCGGTGCCAAGGTTCGGGCAGGGCAGGCCCATGTAAGACAGGGTCGCGCCGTCCGTGCCGCCGCGAATGGGCGTTTCCAGCGGCTCCAGGCCAGCCTTGCGGATGGCGGCGCGGGCATTTTCCACCAGATGGAAATGCGGCTTGATCTTTTCCAGCATGCTGAAATAGCTGTCCTTCAGCTCCAGCTCCACGGTGCCTTCGCCATACTTTTCGTTCAGCAGCTTGGCAATGTGGCGCATTGTCTCCTTGCGGGCGGCAAAGCTTTCGGCACTGTGGTCACGCACAATGTAGCCCAGCTTGGCGCCGGTCACATCGCCTTCCATGCTGCACAGGTGGTAGAAACCCTCGCGGTTCTCAGTGTATTCGGGGCGGTCGTAATACGGCAGGGCGTTGTGGAACTCAATGGCAATGTTCTGCGCATTCTTCATGGCGTTCTTTGCGCTGCCCGGATGGACCGAGAAGCCGTGTACCGTGACAAAAGCAGCGGCAGCGTTAAAGTTTTCATAGCTGATTTCGCCCGCTTCGTCGCCGTCCACCGTGTAGGCATAGGCTGCGCCAAAATGCTCCACATCAAACAGGTCAGCACCCTGGCCAACCTCCTCATCGGGGGTAAAGCCCACGCAGATCTTGCCGTGGGGGCGGTTTTCTTTCTGCAGGATCTCCAGCATGGTCATAATCTCGGCCACACCGGCTTTATCGTCCGCACCCAGCAGGGTGGTGCCATCGGTGGTGATCAGGGTTTGGCCCTTGAGCTTTGCCAGGAAGGGGAACTGCCTGGTGCTGAGAACTGCGCCGGTACCGGGCAGAACAACATCGCCGCCGTCATAATTTTCATGGATCTGGGGCTTCACATTCTCACCCGGTGCATCGGGAGAAGTATCCATATGGGCAATAAATCCAAGGCCCTTGGCAGCTTCGTGGCCGGGGGTGGCGGGCAGCGTGGCGTAAACATAGCAGTGCTCATCCACATGGGCATCCGCAAGGCCAAGGTCCTGCATCTCCTTGACCAGCATGCGGGCCAGGTCAAACTGGCGGGCGGTGGTGGGGTGGGTATCGCTTACGGGGTCCGAGGTGGTATACACCTTAACGTAATTCAGCAAACGTTCATAAGCGCGCATAAAATCTGATTCTCCTTTATTGTATAATGATAATGGTTGCACTGGGGGTATTGTACCACAAAAAACAGCATTTTCCAAGGTCAGGCCCTTTTCAAGCTGTAACTTTTATGTTAGAATTGGTTATATATAGGGGAAGTGTTGGCTTTATGGGCATTGGAAGATGCCCGACGCTGCTGCGCCTACCACCAAAAGTTCGTCCCCTGACAGGAGGAAACCATGGCAAATACCATTTTCAAAGATAAAACCTTGTTGATCACCGGCGGCACCGGCAGCTTTGGCCACACCGTGCTCAAGCATTTTTTGACGACTGATATCGGCGAGATCCGCATTTTCAGCCGTGACGAGAAAAAGCAGGACGACATGCGCCATGAGCTGCAGGCCAACTATCCTGACTATTACAATAAAGTCAAGTTCTACATCGGCGATGTGCGCAACATCCAGAGCCTGCGCGATGTGATGCCCGGCGTCAACTTTATCTTCCATGCCGCTGCGCTCAAGCAGGTTCCTTCCTGCGAGTTTTTCCCCATGGAGGCCGTGCGCACCAACATTGAGGGCACCGACAACATGCTGCATGCCGCCATTGAAGCAGGCGTGGAGCGCGTGGTCTGCCTTTCTACCGATAAAGCCGCTTACCCCATCAATGCCATGGGCATCTCCAAGGCCATGATGGAGCATGTTATCACTGCCAACGCGCGTGTCAGCGCACAGCGCGGCGGCCCGGTCATCTGCTGTACCCGTTACGGCAACGTGATGTGCAGCCGCGGCAGCGTGATTCCGCTGTTTGTGGAGCAGATCAAGGCCGGCAACCCCATTACCATCACCGATCCCAACATGACCCGCTTTTTGATGAACCTGGATGAGGCCGTTGACCTTGTCATGTTTGCCTTTGAGCACGCCAATCCGGGCGATCTGTTCATCCAGAAATCCGATGCTTCCACCATTGGCGATCTGGCCAAGGCTGTGCAGACTCTGTTTGGCGACACCGGCACGAATATCATCGGCACCCGCCACGGCGAGAAGCTGTACGAGACCCTGATGACCAAGGAAGAGCGGATGCGCAGCGAGGATATGGGCAACTATTACCGCGTTGCCGCCGACAACCGCGACTTGAACTATGACAAGTACTTCATCAAGGGCCAGGTTCACACCCAGGCCGATGAAGATTATACCAGCCACAACACCCGCCGCCTGGATGTGGAGGGCACCATCAAAAAGATCATGACCACCGAGTACATCCAGGAAGCACTGAAAGAGGCAGGCAAGGCATGAACATTCTTGTCACCGGGGCAAAGGGGTTTGTCGGGCGCAATCTGTGTGAAAACCTGAAAAATATCCGCGATGGCAAAAACCGCACCCGCCCGGCCCTGAACATTACTGATATTTTTGAGTATGACCTGGACACGGCTCCGGCGCTGCTGGATGAATACTGCGCCAAGGCAGACTTTGTATTCAACCTGGCCGGGGTCAACCGCCCCAAAGTGGAAAGCGAGTTCATGGCGGGCAATTTCGGCTTTGCCTCCACCCTGCTGGATACGCTGAAAGCCCACGGCAACACCTGCCCGGTGATGCTGTCCAGCTCCATTCAGGCCACGCTGATCGGCCGCTATGGCAAAACCGATTACGGCAAAAGCAAGCTGGCCGGAGAAGAACTGTTCTTTGAATACAGCAAAACCACCGGCGCCCCGGTGCTGGTTTACCGCTTTCCCAACCTGTTTGGCAAATGGTGCCGCCCCAACTACAACAGCGCCGTGGCTACTTTCTGCCACAACATTGCCAACGGCCTGCCCATCACCGTCAATGACCGCGCAACTGAGCTGGAACTGCTGTACATTGACGATCTGGTAGAAGAGATGCTGGATGCGCTGGAAGCTGCGCCCCACCGCTGCAATTATGACGGCCTTACCCCGGTGCCTGCCGTGGATGGCCGTTACTGCTTTGCTCCCGTCACCCACAAAGTGACCCTTGGGGAGATTGTGGATCTGTTGGAACAGTTCCACGCCCAGCCCGCCACGCTGGTGGTGCCGGAGATCCCGGCGGGCAGCTTTGCCAAAAAGCTGTATTCCACCTATCTTTCCTACCTGCCCAAAGAGCGGATTGCCTTCCCCTTAAAAGTCAACGCAGACGAGCGCGGCAGCTTTACCGAGCTGCTGAAAACCGAAAACTGCGGCCAGTTCAGCGTGAACATTTCCAAGCCCGGCATTACCAAGGGCCAGCACTGGCACAACACCAAGTGGGAATTTTTTATTGTGGTTTCCGGCCACGGGCTGATCCAGGAGCGCAAAGTTGGCTGTGACGAAGTGATGGAGTTTGAGGTGTGGGGCGATAAGCCCACCGCCGTGCAGATACTGCCCGGCTGCACCCACAACATCATCAACTTAAGCGATACTGAAAACCTTGTGACCCTGATGTGGGCCAACGAACCGTTTGACCCCGCCAAGCCGGACACGTTCTTTTTGAAAGTGTAACATTTTAAACGTATATACTCAGGTAGGAGTTAGGGCAACACCGCACAATTCCCGCCTTGCGGCTTAAGCACCGCTCCGGCAGCTGCGGCACGGCATCTGCGTTGCCAAAATGCTCGATAAGACATCCAGTATTATCTGCGCTTTTGGCTTAGCAGCTGCCGCACCTCGCTCGCCGTATCGGCACTTAGAATTATGCGGTATTGCCTTAGTTGGGGTTATGCAGCGGGGCAGGCGTTACGCCTTGGCAAACTGGCTTGCATACAGGTTGGCGTAAAAGCCGCCCCTGACCAGCAGCTCCTCATGGGTGCCGCGCTCAATAATGTTGCCGGCTTTCATCACAAGGATCTGATCGGCGTTTTTGATGGTGGAAAGGCGGTGCGCCACAATAAAGCTGGTGCGGCCTTTCATCAGTTCCTCAAAGGCATCCTGAACCAGCACTTCGGTACGGGTATCAATGCTGGAGGTTGCTTCGTCCAGAATCAGGATGGGCGGCTTGCGCAGCATAACACGGGCAATGCAAAGCAGCTGCTTTTGGCCCTGGCTGATGTTGCCGCCGTCCTCGGCAATTACGGTATCATAGCCCTGGGGCAGGCGGCAGATAAAGCTGTGGGCGCGGGCACGCTTGGCGGCGTCGATGATCTCCTCGCGGGTGGCGTCCGGCTTGCCGTAAGCAATGTTATCTGCCACAGTACCGGCTTTCAGCCAGGTTTCCTGCAAGACCATACCCAGATTGCCGCGCAGCGAATCCCGCGTTACGGTGTCAATGGGGTGGCCGTCCACCTTCAGGGTGCCGCCGTTGATCTCGTAAAAGCGCATCAGCAGGTTGACCAGGGTGGTTTTGCCGCAGCCGGTGGGGCCGACCAGGGCAATGCGCTGGCCGGGCTGAACGCGCAGGTTCATGTCTTCAATCAAGGGCACATCCGGCACATAGCGGAACTTGACATGCTCAAACTCCACACTGCCTGCACCGTGGGGCAGGGTAACGGCATCGGGGGCATCGGGCAGGATGGGGTCTTCGTCAATAAAGTCGAACACACGCTGCGCACAGGCCAGGGCGTTCTGCAGCTCGGTCATAACGCCGGAAATATCATTGAACGGCTTGGTGTATTGGTTGGCATAGTTCAGCAGAACCGAAAGCTCGCCGACCGTAATGCCGCCGCCAATGGCAACCAGCGCGCCCACCACGCCGACCGCCGCATACACCAGCGCGTTGACAAAGCGGGTGGCAGGGTTGGTGATGGAGGAAAAGAAGGTGGCCTTTACGCCGCAGATCTGCAGATCGGCGTTGATCTTGTCAAAGCGCTCCTCGGCGCGGCTTTCGTAACCGAAGGCGCGGACAAGATGCTCGTTGCCGATCAGCTCGTCCACCAGACCGGTCAGCTCGGCGCGGGTCTCGCTCTGTACGCGGAACATATCATAGGTATGCTCCGCAATGAACTTTGCCACAAAGATGGAAAGCGGGGTGAGAACCACAACGATCAGGGTAATGCGCCAGTCAATGGAAAGCATAAAGCCCAAAGTGCCCACAATGGTCAGAATGCCGGTGAACAGCTGGGTAAAGCCCATCAACAGGCCGTCACTGAACTGCTCCACATCGGTGTTGATGCGGCTGATGGCGTCGCCGGGCTTGTGGGCATCCATATAGCTCAGGGGTAAAATCTCCATGTGCTGGAACGCCTGCACGCGGATGTCGCGCACCACCTGGAAGGTGATGCGGTTGTTCACCATGTTCATCAGCCACTGGCAGATGGAGGTGACACACACAGTAACGCCAAACTGGATGGCAATCTTGCCCAGGGCAGGGAAGTTGACATTGCCCTGGCCCACAATCAGGTCCACGCCGCGGCCCGAAAGAATGGGGGCGTACAGCGTGGTAAGAACGGTAACGGCGGCAAGCAGCAGGGTGAACAGCACCAAACCGCGGTACAGCTGGATCAGCTTTAACACGCGCTGAATGGTGCCTTTACTGCCCCGCAGGGAAACACGCTTTTTCTTTGCATTGCTCATAAGGTCTTTTCCACCTCCTCGCGGCTCAGCTGGCTCAGGCAGATCTCGCGGTAAACATCGCAGGTTTTCAGCAGGTTGGCATGGGTGCCGCTGCCAACCAGATTGCCGTCATCCAGCACCAGAATGCGGTCCGCACGCTGCACAGCGGAAGCACGCTGGGAAACAATAAATACCGTCATGCCATGGGTCTGCTCTTTCAGCGCTTTGCGCAAAGCAGCGTCTGTGGCAAAGTCAAGTGCGGAGGAACTGTCGTCCAAAATCAGTACCTGGGGGTGAGGCACCAGCGCGCGGGCAATGGTCAGGCGCTGGCGCTGGCCACCGCTGAAGTTGCGCCCGGCGGTCTCCACCGGTTCATCCAGCCCTTTGGGCTTGCCGCGCACAAAGTCCGCCGCCTGGGCAATCTCCAGGGCTTGCCAGATCTGCTCATCGGTGGCATCGGGGCAGGCCCATTGCATGTTGTCCCGGATGGTGCCGGTAAACAGCACGGCGCGCTGCGGCACAATGCCGATCATCTGGCGCAGCTGGGCAAAGCCGTACTGCTGCACGGCATGGCCAAACAGATCAACGCTGCCGCTGGTACAGTCATAAAAGCGGGGAATCAGGTTGATCAGGGTGGATTTGCCGCTGCCCGTGCCGCCGATCACGCCGATGGTCTGGCCGTTCTGGGCGGCAAAGCTGATGTCCGTCAGGCTGGGGGCACCGGCACCGTGGTAGGTAAAGCCCACATGGTCAAATGCAACGGCCGGGGCGCCCGCTGCCGGGGCAAGGGCGGCCGCGGCGGGGTCGGTCATCGTGGATTTGGTGTTCAGAATCTCCGAAACACGGATGCCGCTGGCCAGTGCGCGGGTGACAGAAACCACCAGATCGGCAATGCGCAGCAGGTTGATAAGGATCTGGTTCATATAGTTGATTAGGGCAATGATCTCGCCCTGGGTCAGCGCGCCGCTGTTTACCTGCAGCCCGCCGCGCATCAGGATGGCGATCACGCCCAGGTTGACGATGAGATAGGTCAGCGGGGTCATCAAAGCGGAAATGCGCCCGGCGGTCAGCTGGAAAGTTTTCAGTTTGTCGTTCACAGCGGTAAAATCCGCAATTTCGTCATCCTGCCGTGCAAAGGCGCGCACCACGCGGGCACCCACATAATTTTCGCGGGTCAGCAGGGTCACTTTGTCCAGGGTATTCTGGGCGGCGCGGTACTGGGGCACCGTCACCCGCATGATCAGCCAGACCACCAGCGAGATGGCCAGCGTGACCAGCACGAACCAGAACCCCATGGTGGGGCTGATGACAAACGCCAGAATCAGCGCGCCGATGACAATAAACGGGCAGCGCAGCAAAAGGCGCAGCGTCATGTTTACGCCGTTTTGCAGCTGGTTCACATCGCTGGTCATGCGGGTGACCAGCGTGGGCGTGCCGATGCCGTCCAGCTCCGTGTAAGAGAGGGTATCAATGTGGCGGAACAGCGCCCCGCGCAGCGCCGTGCCATAGCCCAGCGCGGCCTTGGCGGCAAAATACTGCGCCGTCAGGCTGGATGCCATACCCACAACCGCAAGCAGCACCATCAAGCCGCACTGCTTGCCAATATAAGCCAAATCCCCGTTTTTGATGCCCACATCAATGATGTTGGCCACCACAAGGGGAACCAACAGCTCAAAGCAGGCTTCCAGCATTTTGAACAGCGGGGCAAGGATGGATTCTTTCTCGTATCCTTTCAAAAACCGCAGCATGTTCCGCATGAACGCACCAACCTTTTTGTAATATCAAATTATATGCCTAAGGCAACACCGCACAATTCCCGCCTTACGGCTTAAGCACCGCTCCGGCGGCTGCGGCACGGCATCTGCGTTGCCAAAATGCTCGATAATACACAAAGTATTATCTGCGCTTTTGGCTTAGCATCTGCCGCACCTCGCTCGCCGTATCGGCACTTAGAATTATGCGGTATTGCCCTAAAACAGAGCATACTTTTTAATCATACAACAGATGCGTCTAAATGCCAAGTTGAAAAACGCAATAAAACCAATGAAACCAATATTTTTTGCGGCCAGCCACAAAAACAGGCCGGATGGCAGCGCCTTGCCCGGTTTCGATGATTATTTGCACCCTGCCCGCCTATACTTGCAGTGGGGTAACCCGCAACGCTGCAACATGTAGGAGGGCAGAGGTCACTATGTTTTATTATCATAAAGGTTTAACCCGCGCCGCACGGCGCACCGTCGCCACCGCGATCACCATCGCAGGCCGGCAGGGGTGTACGGCGGTGGATACCGGGCACCTGCTGCTTGCCATGCTGCAAACCGGGCGGGGCACTGCGGTGGAGTTTCTGCGCCGCAAACAGATCACGGTAACGGCACTTTCGGCCTGTGCCTCCCAGCGGGCCTGCACGGGCCGCCCGCTGCACCTGCGCGGCCGGGACCTTGCGCCCGAAAGCCGCAAGGCGCTGGAATTCGCTGTTCTGGGGGCCCATGCCGCCCGCGTGAACAAAGCGGAGAACGAACACCTGCTCTGTGCCATGCTGGAAGATACCGCCTGCACGGCCAGCGTGTGGCTGGCGGGCCTTGGGCTGGAAGTTCCACGCGCCGCGCGGGAATGCCGCCAGCTTTCCGGCCAGCTGGTTTTGCCCAGCAGCCCCCGCATGAGCAGTACCCGCGGCAGCCGCCCCAGTGAGAAATATGGCCGTGACCTGACCCGCCTTGCGCAGGAAGGCCAGCTGGATCCCGTACTTTGCCGGGATGATGAGCTGGAACGCATGATCGAAATTTTGTGCCGCCGCCAAAAGAATAACCCATGCCTTTTGGGGGAGCCGGGCGTGGGAAAAAGCGCCCTGGCCGAAGCCCTGGCCCAGCGCATTGCCGCCGGGCAGGTAACGCCCAGCTTAAAGGGCAAGCGGGTGCTGGCGCTGGATATGGCGTCCATGGTGGCGGGCACCAAGTACCGCGGCGATTTTGAGGAGCGGTTCAAAAACCTGCTGGAAGAGCTTTATCGCGACCGTTCCACCATTCTGTTTATTGACGAGATCCATGTGATCGCCGGGGCCGGTGCGGCGGAAGGCGCGATCGATGCGGCCAGTATCTTAAAGCCGATGCTGGCCCGCGGGGAAATCCAGCTCATCGGTGCGACCACACCGGAGGAATACCGCAAGACCATCCAGAAGGACTCCGCCCTTGACCGCCGCTTTGGCATGGTGAATATTGAGGAACCGGCCCCACAGCAGGCGGAAAAAATTTTAACCGGCCTGATGCCCCGGTATGAGCGCTACCACGGGGTGCGCATCCCGCAGGAGGCTATCCGCGCCGCGGTGGAGCTGAGCGTGCGCTACCTGCCGGGGCGTTACCTGCCGGACAAGGCCATTGACCTGTTGGACGAAGCCGCCGCGGCGCTGCGGATTTCAGGCGGGGAGCAATCCATGTTGCCAGGCAGCAAAATGCCGGTGCTGACCTCGGCGGAAATTGCCAAGGTGGTGGGCAAGGCCAGCGGCGTGCCCGCCGAGCGGGTAGGGGAGGCGGAGCGTGTGCGCCTGGACCAGCTGGAAGCCCGCCTTGCCGCGCAGGTGATTGGTCAGCCGCGCGCGGTGCATGCCGTGGCGGCGGCTATCCGGCGCAGCCGCACCGGCCTGCGGGAAGCTGGCCGCCCCATTGGCGCAATGCTGTTTTTAGGTCCCACCGGCGTAGGCAAAACCCAACTGGCCCGTACCCTGGCCCAAAGCTGGTTTGGCAGCGAAAAAGCCCTGCTGCGGTTTGATATGAGCGAATATATGGAGCAGCACACGGTGGCACGGCTGATCGGCGCACCGCCGGGCTATGTGGGGCACGATGAGGGCGGCCAGCTGACCGAAGCCGTGCGCCGCCGCCCCTACAGCGTGGTGCTGTTTGATGAAATTGAAAAGGCCCACAGCGATATCCAGAATATTCTGCTGCAGATTTTGGAAGATGGCACCCTGACCGATGCCCAGGGGCGCAAGGCGGATTTTTCCAACACGATCATTCTGCTCACCTCCAACCTGGGGGCGCGCTGCCTGGCGGGGCAGGCCAGCCCGCTGGGCTTCGGCGCTGCCGCCGAAGAAACCGCCCGCCGCGGCAAAAAGGCATTGCAGGAAGCCAAAGATTATTTCCGCCCGGAGCTGATGGGCCGCCTGGACGATGTGGTGCTGTTCGACCCGCTTGGTCCCGCCCAGCTGGCCGCGATCGCGGATCGTCTGCTCTGCGAGCTGGAAGAACGCGCCGCCCGCCAGGGCTACACCCTGCGCCATACCCCGGCGGCTGCCGCGGCGCTGGCAGGTGATACCGTACCCGCCTATGGTGCGCGGGAGCTGCGCCGCAAGGTGAGCCGCGCCGTGGAGCAGGCCCTGGCCGACCGCATTGCCGCCGGTACCGCCCGCCCCGGCGTGTTGTTTGTGGCGGATGCCGCTCCGGACGGACACATTACCCTGACAATGGGGGATGTGGCGGCGTGCGCATCGTGAGAGAGTGGATAGTGGGCAGTGGTCAGTGGACAGGGAGCAGTGCAGGCAGCCCGGCGGGCCGATGGCGAGCATCGGCCCCCTACAATATGATAGCCGCTCTTGCCGTAGAGGCGGATGCTTGCATCCGCCTGCTTTTATGCTATAATACCTTATATAATAGACAAAGGAGAACCCCATGGTACGCGAACTGATGAAAGATACGGTATTTCTGGCCCAAAAAGCCCAGCCCGCCACGGCTGATGACATCCCCACGGCGGACGACCTGCTGGACACCCTGCGTGCCCACGCCGATGGCTGCGTAGGCATGGCTGCCAACATGATCGGCGTCAACAAAGCTATCATCGTGTTTGATGACGAGGGCACCCTGCGGGAGATGTTCAACCCCGAGATCGTCTACCGCAAGGGCCTCTATCTTACCGAGGAAGGCTGCCTCTCCCTGCAGGGCCAGCGCAAGACCAAGCGCCACAAAACCATCAAGGTGCAGTGGCAGGACCGCGAAATGCACACTCACATCAAAAACTTCACCGGCTGGACCGCCCAGATCATCCAGCACGAAGTCGACCATTGTAACGGTATCATCATCTAAACTACACCTACCCAGAAAGCCGAGCGCCCCGCCGTGCCCGGCTTTTTGCATGCCGCGAATATCCATTTCGACAAAAAATGACAATCCCCCGCCGCCGCGTATATAACAGTGCCATATATTGTTACGGCATAAAATGCCTGCGGTTTCCGCGCAAAGGAAAGCAGTTATGAAATATAAACGCACGATCCAACAGGTCCGCGTGCTGGCGGTGCTGCTGTGCCTGGCGGCGTTCCTGGTGCTCAACAGCATCGTCCATCCCCAAGATCAACCAGACCATCCCCATCTATCACGGCACCGACGACAGCGTACTGCAGGTGGGTGCCGGGCACCTGCCCGGTACGGCCCTGCCGGTGGGCGGCGAAAACACCCACTGCGTACTGGCAGCCCACCGTGGTCTGCCCTCGGCGCGGCTGTTCAGCGACATCGACCAGCTGGAAGGAGGGGACATGATCTACCTACACATCCTGGGCGAGGTCCACGCCTACCGGGTCGAGAACATCCTGCCCATGGTCCCCAAGGATGATTTCGAGACCCTGAACAAAGCCCTGCGCATCCTGCACGGGCAGGATTGGCTCTCCCTGATGACCTGCACGCCCTACGGCATCAACACCCACCGCCTGATCGTACAGGCCAAGCGGGTGGCCTATAACGGCGAGGACGACGCCCCCACCCAGCCCGTCCAGGCGGTCATCCACTACACGGCGCGGTCGTTCCGGCGTGCCTACACGCTGTATATCGGGGCCGCTGTCATCATCCTGCTGGTGGTGGTCCTAATTCTCCGCAGGCGTAAAAAACGTCATTCGCCTAAACAGTAAACAAACAATAAACAGAACACCGCCGCATCCGCAAAAAGTCCTTCAACTGGTACAAAAACGTCATTGTCACCAACGGTGCCGAACGGTAACCGCCATTCCCTGACATTCATATAAGCATGATTCCAAAGCAGCGTTACCCCGCCTTGTTACCGGCGGGGTGACGCTGTTTTTGTGTCTGCATAAAATCCCCGCAGCCTGCCCACCCTTATAGTGATATTCTGTAAGGGGGGCAACCACATGCAAGAGATGTTTTGTTTCCAGTGCCAGCAGACGGCGCACAATACCGGGTGCGATGGTAAGGCCGGGGTGTGCGGCAAAAAGGCTGATACCGCCAACTATCAGGATGAAGTCATCGGCGCGTTGATCGGCCTTGCGCAGGCAGTGCAGGCGGGGACAGCCACCGCACCGACGAGCTGATGCTGAAAGGGTTGTTTACTACCATCACCAACGTGAACTTCAATAACGAGACGATCCTGCAAATCAAAAACGACATAGAGAAAGAGAAAGCCGCCGTCAGCACCACCCACTTTGCGGATTATGATATGGCCGAGCTTTGGCGGGCAGGGGAGGACGTGCGGTCGCTGAAATCGCTGATCTTGTTCGGCCTCAAGGGCATGGCAGCCTATGCCTACCACGCCCGCGCCCTGGGCAAGACCGACCCCGCCGTGAACCGCTATTTCTACGAGGCACTGGCCGCCCTGGGCGA
>ERZ650918.863-NODE-863-length-30612-cov-6.732140_pt1 | contig 30612 bp, 21 predicted proteins | sample MGYA00514758_ERZ650918 | MGnify/ENA metagenome assembly ERZ650918 | reverse complement strand
TCACCGTGTTGTCACACACTGCTGTCACATCATAATATATTTGTAATTAGACATTTAAACACAAACAGGTGACAGATGACAGCAAATTTTCACTTTTTAAATCTCTAGTAAAGTGTTGTGAGATTATATTTCAGCTCATTCCCACACGATTTTACTCATTTCCGTACCGTTTTGATTCTTTTCACCACAGAGGACACGGAGGACGCAGAGGTTTCAAAGTTCTAATTCATAGATAATTATAACCTCTGTGTCCTCCGTGTCCTCTGTGGTGAAACAGTTCATTTCTGCACCGGAATAAATCTATTTTTAAGGATGTGATTGTCCTGAATCAAATCCCCCAATTTTCAGACTGCGCCAGCAAGCTCTCTCATACATAAAAATGAAAATCCTCTTTCAATCTATCACCACTCTGTAAATACAATGAATAAAGAGTTTCAGAACGATGGTGATAGGTTGAAAGAGGTATTGACAAAATCAATAGGGAAAGAAAGAATTATACTTCCTCTACAATTTTCCAATCACCAATACTTCTTGTCGCACTATCGAAGTTAACTCCTACTTTTACAACTTTCCGATGATCAGGCTGATAAGGAATAATATACCCCTTACTATTTATTTGCTCCAGTGCTTCCTCCGGAGTTCCATCTACCTTAAATTCAAAGACATAAATGGCATCTTGCATCTTTACTACCACGTCTGCCCGTCCGATTGCACTTTTCACCTCTGTATCTACATACTGCCCCATCAAACGGAACAACAAATAGAAAATTGTCTGATAATGTTTTTCCTGCTTATTTTCCAAATCATTGGGAATTGAAGCAAAGAAAGACCTTATTCTCTCCAGACATTCGGTCAGTTTTCCGGCACGCAAATCCTTGATAAAAGAGACTACATAGAAGGTATTCTCACGGGCAGGTAAATGCACATACGCGGGCATAAGAGATTCTATGAATCCTTTCCGCACTTCTTTGTTAGGATAAGCCAATGTGTAGAGTTGGAACTCCGGATCATATCCCTTGATGGTAAGATAGCCGCTTTGATAAAGTACAGGCAGAGGATCGGTAATAACACTCGTTGGCGCATCAAACTGTTCTGCAGTAGCCGTTGCACCATCCAATTCGCGAATATCAAAATTACTCTGCTGCAATATATTAATTAAAAAAGTAGGTGTCCCGGTAGAAAACCAGAAATTGGCATATTTCTTCTGTGCAAAAGCATTGAACAAACTGAATGGATTGTAAATGTCTTCGCAGTTCTCACTAAAATGATATCCGTCATACTGCTGCTTCAAATGCGTACAAGCCTCCTCGTAGGTTTCATTATTAGCCTGTGCCATCATTTCAATATCAGTTTTCAATTGTGTACGCAATTCCCGTTCGGTTATGCCACAGATAGCACTATAATCATCTCTCATGCTGATATTCTGCAAATTATTCAGTTCACTGAAAATACTCATTTGACTGAATTTGCTAATACCTGTCAGGAAAAGGAAACGAAGATATTCTCCTTGCGCCTTCAAGGGACTGAAGAATTTCCGCATTTCTTCTCGAAGTTCATTTTGCAGTTCCGGCAAATGGTTACTGTCTAATAAAGGAGCATCGTATTCGTCAATAAGTACTACTACCGGTTTGCCCGTCTGTTCATAAGCACGACGAATCACTCCCCGGAAACGTTCCGCGGGCGTACCTTCTACTTCTTCCTTTCCATAGAGTTTTTCCCAATCGTATAGGTTCAGATTCAACTGTCCCAAAAGGTCGGAAAGTGCTGTGTACTTTGTCATACTGAAATCAAGGTGCAACACCGGATAGACATTCCACTCTTTCTCCAAACGTTCCATCGCCAATCCTTGGAACAAATCTTTCTTCCCTCGAAAATAAGCATCAAGAGTAGATACCAGCAAACTTTTCCCAAAACGGCGGACGACTCAAAAAATATACCTTATTGGTATTTGCCAGACGATATATCAACTCCGTCTTATCTACATACACGTTGTTGTTATTACGCAAATCTTCAAAATTCTGTATCCCTATCGGGTATATTCTGAAAGTGCTATCCATAACGCCTATCTTTATTAAAATGAAATGTAGACAAATATAGGGATTAAAAAAAGATACCGCAAAACGAATGCATAGATTAAAACAACATCAAGTTATTCAAATCTATGCATTTACAATATAATAAGAATACTATTAACGTATTTCTTTCACAAAATAAATCAAGGCCGGGAAGTGGTCACTATATCCATTTATAAAAGTATTACTAGAGAAAGTACGCCACGGGTATCCTTTGCGCTTGCCTTCTTGTGTTGTCAGGAAATCACGGTTAAATATTTCCGCTTTCCAGAATTTCAAGGTAGAGCGGTCTTTGCCTAATAAGTTTCCTGATATAATCAACTGGTCATACAGGTTCCATTTATCCTGGTAGCAAAGTGATCCGATTCCCTTGTCAAATAATGGCCACGTTGCATTGAAGTATCCATCCGGTTCTGTATCCGCAGCTTTACGGCGGGCTTTCAATACTTCTTTCGTACTTTTATCAGTAGGGTCATCATTCATATCACCGACAATCAAGACTTTCGCTTGAGGATCGGCCGCATGAATGGAGTCTGCAATATGCTTGGTTATGGCGGCAGCAGCTTCTCTATAAATGGATGAGCGGTCACCACCGTAACGGGACGGCCAATGGTTTACAATCATATGAAAGGACTCTCCTGCCAACAACCCACTTACTAATAGCTGGTCACGCGAACGGTAATTCGGTTTGGAAGGCATGAAAAAAGGGTATGCCTTAGACGAAAGCAGGGTAAACAGCCTGGGATTATATAAACAGGCAACATCTATTCCCCGACGATCAGGCGAGTCATAATGTACAATCTCGTATCCCATAGAAGCGAGCGGTTCTGTTTTCACCAAATCTTCCAATACCCGGCGGTTCTCCACTTCCGATACACCAAGAATAGCCGGCCCCCCCGGACACTTCTCCCTCGCAAGTTTAGCAATCACTTTCGCCATATTACGCAACTTTTGTTGGTACTTCTCGGGAGTCCAGGAATATGGGCCATTCGGAAGGAATTCATCATCACCGGGATTATCCGGGTCGTCTTCCGTATCAAACAGATTCTCCAGATTATAGAAACCTGCTGCATACACACCTAAACGTGTTTGCCCCACCACTCCGATGGACAGGGCAAACAGTAATATTAGCAGTATATTTCTCTTTATCATATTCATTTTTTATATTATTCACCCGGCACAGGATAAAGGTCACCCCCACCACTACCGGAACCACCGCCAGCTCCTATGAGCTTCACATCAAACAAGCGTAGACCATATGTATTAGTAGCAGCTTCCGAACTGAACTCTAACTCCATATCGTCAGAAACATCTACATTTTCAATACGTATTTCTTTATGTACATAAGGGTCTTTCGAACCGCTCACAATATTGCTTGGTACAGCAAGTTTCACGCCATTACACTTTACAACCAGTGTATTTAAATCTTGAGTTTCCCCATCATTATAAACACTTGCTCCCACTACATAAACCAATGTAGCTTTTGTTGTACCTTCCACCTTAATAGGACTAATACTCAATTTGTTGTCAGCATTGGCAGGAAACCAAATGCATCCGTCAGTATTGCTGGCACTCGGAAGACGAACAGAAAGTTTATCAGTATCCCCTCCAAACATCTCCTTAGGATTATCAAAGCCTGTATAATCCTTTACGAACGGATAATAATTGCCTTCTTTGACCGGTTGTCCAAAGGTTTCACTAAAAATAGTTGTTTCATCACTTCCACCACCTTCTTCCGGTATAATCCCGTCAAATCCAAAAACATCACTCGAAACTGGAATGGTCAACTGCCAACCTCCATTGAAACGGCCCAAAATGCCGACAACCGTACCTGTTCCCACCGGTAAGGTTTCATATGCAAAAGATGCATAATTACTAGTACGTACCGTTATTGGGTTACCATGAACATCTTTCAATGTCTGCTCTCCATAACCACTTTCAGTTGCATATGTAGCTTTTCCTCCATTTACAAAATGTACCCCTTCAAGTCGCACAAGACGATAGGTCATTCGAGCTACATCTGTATCCATCGTTTTAAAATCTGTAATCACTTCTGGTTTTACATTGTCCGGGTAAGGCCAGCAGTTTTTCAGTACATGCTCTTTGAAGTTAGTAAACGGCATACGATAAAGATAACCATCCGGCCATCCCAACTGCTGTTCACCCCCATACACAGACACACACATATCCTTCAGGTTAATAAACACCTCCTGTCCACGCCGATAAGTCGTGTATACATTCCCTTGGTCTAATTGTATCGGAAGAGCAGCAGTAGCATCCTGAACAATAATCTGCTTGTAAATATTGCCGGACTCATCATTTCCGGTAATATAAGCTTTCACGATATAATCATCTGTAATGACCACAGGTGCCTGACTGGTAGCCGCACTACATTTTTCCTTTAAATATGCCAAAGTCATGTTAGGCTGGGGACCAGTATAAATAGGTTCAATCAAAGGTGGAGCATCATAATCACGTTCACAACCGGTCATCAAAACAGCCATAACCAATAGTGGCAAAGTATATATTTTCTGAATAAGTTTCATATCATTGATTATTTATTAATTAGTACATTTACATATTTAGGTTACTTTAGAACCGATAACTGACATTCATGAAGCAATTGATTCCTTGCATATAATAATACTTATTAGGAAGAAGCTTGGGACTCAACACCGTATAGACTCCATCTTTCTCAGAAACAACACGTCCCTGTTCATATCCTCCTGTACGTATATCCCGTTTATTAAGTACATTATTCACTGACAGATTGACATTTATCGATTGCCTGCGGGGTAAGTAGAATATTTTTCCAATAGATAAATCAACAGTACAAGCACTGCCAAAACGTTCCTGCGAAACCGTCTCTTTATAATACTCATATTGCTGTGATCCGCTCACTGGATAAACATCTTTATAATATTCTGCCAACCGGCGACTAGGAGACACATCCACATAATTACGTCCAAAAGCATTCAGGTTTGCTCCCAGAAACCAATAATTTATGAAATAACGAACACCCAAAGTCCCTGCGAATTGAGGCATTCCTCCTACATGAAGATTTTTCATATAGACCTCACTTACCTTGTCAGGATGTTCTGATACAGCTTCGTAATTCTCCACACTCATCGGATTATTGCTATAATAATATTCGGAAATTGTACCTGCCAAATCAAAACTCCAATGATTGTCTAGCTTATAAGTTGCCCCAAGTTCAATGCCACGATGTACCTTATTCATATCATAGAGTACATGATTCAAATAAGATGCACCGGTAAAATAGCTAATACGATCCATTTGGTCGTAAAAGTTGGTTTGGAATAAGGAAACACGCCCTGTAAATGAAGGAAGGGAGAATATATAATTGACATCAGCCGAAAATACTCTTCCGCTCTTTATGTCCTGCTGATTAACAGAAGTTATTGTGTGATCGGTGATACGCGGCGCTAAATAAACGTAGTTAGGCAAAGGAGCCTCCGTACCATAACTTACATTAGCAGTCAGGAAATGCCGTCCGTTAAACTTATATGTAAACCCGCCTTTTACCGCCATATCAACGAAGGAGTATGTGCTTCCTTTTCCATATGAGGCGTCGGGATAACGCCCATTTTTCATCTTACCGTCGCGATAAAAGCTTGTATAATCAAATTTCAATCCATAATAAGCATCAAATTTGGCTGATGTATACTGATTGACTATCCATCCTCCTGCCTTAAAAATATTCAAATCGAAATTATACCCGAAAATCCCTCCCTCATATACTTTACGGTCTGGGCGGTTGAGGTCATTCTGCTTCCTTGTCGCATCTCCATGGAAATCCTGTTCAGCATATTTATCATAATCCCATACATAAGACGCTCCTAACAAATCATTCACTGTTTTGAATTGTCGGGAAAGGGTAGAACGTAATTCAATGCCTGCTGTCAACATGTTATGTTCACTCAAGCGGGCATTAATAGTGGAGTTTAAAGTAGTTTCAAACAAGTCGCTGCGGCGTTCTTCTACCATATACTGTGCTGACCCATCTCCCAAAGCATTAGAAAGATACATATGATCCCAATTGATTTGTGTGTAATTTGTATCATTTCTTCTCCACAACAGTTCACAAGCATTCGCAGCATTCTCATTTGGGTCTTGTGAATATCTGAAATAAGAAGGAAGTTGACGGTAATAGTCTGGGCGTGGGTCTGAAGCGCTATACCAATTCAAAGCAGTATTTCCATAACGTCCATAATGAGTACCTAAACCGGTAGTCAGTGTCATATCATCGTTAATCTTCCATATATGTGAAAGAATTAGAGTCGGGTCGAAAGCTTTCACAACTTTCGCATTTCTTTTTTTACCGTCTTGATATCCCCAGTTCGGATTATAGAGATAATTGTCCAGGTATTCGTAAACCTGTTGGTAAGAAGCACTTTGTTGTCCGCGCACGACTGGCGAACCGAATGTTACAATAGAAAGGCTGTGCTTGCCGCCTTGCCACTGTTTTTCTGCAGAAAGCGCATAAGAGAAATTGCGGTAGAATGTACCGTCTATTGCTCCTTCATGCGAATACCGGCCACCCACAGATGCAGAAAATGCCCATCCATTATCCATCAACCCTGTGGAGTATGTGACCATTCCACGCAAATAATAGTTGCGGTTGGTATAAGTAAGCGTAGCTTTAGTGCCCGGAGTATAACCGGATGCGCGCATATTTACATTTTCTGCTCCACCAATAGAGCCATAGGTGAAAGCAGACGGCGCATTATAATTTACTACGTCTCCGTTACGTGTCATATCGTTTAATGCACCAATAGAAGAATAATTGAATACTCCTCTCAATTGGTCATTGAAATTGACTCCGTTTATGTATTTTTTTTCATAAGGACTCTCGTACCCTCTGGCACGAAAACGCATAGGTGATAACTGATAAGCTGCTTTATTCAGAAACACATCATTGGAAAGGATTACTTTCGAACTAATCTCTTGTGAAGCGCCTTCTACATCATCATCTACCATGGCTTCATCAACCACACCAATCAACGACAAATCTTCAGCAGCAGTCAACTCGACAACTTCAATAGTGCCGACATCAGTAACTACTCCCTTAGCTATGTCAACTAAAATATTCTTTGGAGCAATGCCTACTGAATTAAAAATAAGTACATCCTTTCCAGGGGATATATTATTAAAGAAGAAAGCTCCTTTCACATCAGTTCTGGTCTGCCTGTTTTCTCCGTTCAGAATCACAATGACTCCGGGAACGGGCTGCTTGCTTTCCGAACCAATCACACGTCCTTCTATGCCTGTCTCTGACTCCTGAGAAAAGAGGAGAGCCGGGAAAAGGAGTGTTAGTAAAAGCACAAAAGTTTGTTTCATAATTATCAGTTATTTGTTGTAAAAATGAGACTGTGTTGGTGATAAACACGAAATGAAAAGATATCTCAACACAGTCTCCATTCTGTCAATCTATAAACTACACGCTTACTTTTTAGTCAAAGAAACATTATCTATAAACAAATCCTTCCCTGCACCACTCTTTGCATTTACAAAGAAAATTGAAACAACAGTTTCTTTATCAACCGTAAACTCGTGCGTTATTTGTTTCCACGTAGTTGTTAATTCTTCTGCAGTAGTTTGAGTATATTTATAAGCATTCATCGCATCACTTTCTATCATATCAATAATAGCATATCCCATTTTTAACTTCGCTGGTTCTGACACACTCTTAGCATAAACAGAAAGAGAATATGTACCTGCTGCCAATGTAATATCAGAAGATCCAAAACGAGCATTAGAAGTAGAGCCAGCCATCTTAACCGCATTACTGCCTTGCTGCGCATCGCTGCTTTTTGAATATGTAGCAGAAGTTACTTTATCTCTTCCCCAACCTTCAGGAGCAGTAGCCGTCCAAGTTTCAAAACTTAAGTTTGTCAATGCAGTAGAAGGGGTCGGATCAGTTCCTCCGTTCTCTCCGGCATAAACTTTCAGATCTTTAATCTCCCAAGTTCCTGCGTTACTTGCTGTACTTGTATATTTGAATGCAATTTGCACCTGCTTTCCGACATACGCCTTCAAATCAACATCTCCTCCATCAATATAAGTCCAACTTTCTGATTCTGGAAAGTTCATAGTCAATTCTGTCCAATCTGCAGCATCTTTTTCCTTAGCCCAAAGAGAATAATAGCTTTTAAAATTAGTATCTTTAGTCTGATTTATGGCATGTTTAAAAGCTAATTTAACTTGCGTTACACTTGTAAGATCAAGCATTGGAGATACTAGCCAACTTTCAGAAGCATAGCAAGAACCATCAGCAAAAGCAGAAGCTTTCATTCCGAATTTATTATCTTGTACCCAAACCTCCCTAGACAATCCGGTAGGAAGATTCACATTATTAATAGTAAATTTACCTTGTCCCGTAGTAAAAGCCTCCACGTAAGCTTCAGTATCTGTAATTTTCACAGCATCACCTACTGGCGGTTCAGGTACATCTGTTCCACCACCAAAGTCTACATCAATATCGCCACCCGGCACCTCAATCCAGTCAGTTATAGTAGCAGCTTCCATAACAATCACAGGCTGGCCATTACTATCACTCAGTTTTACTTTATGCACATATTTACGTCCTGCGTCCAGAACAGTCTGTGGATAGTCAGCTGTATAAGACTTTCCATTCAAATCAAACACAACTTTTATATCGCTCAACGCCACAGCCGGTAATACTATGGTAGTAGCAGTAGCACCATTCACGTCTACATTAGCCGCAATATCAGCCACTGTCCCAACATTACCTAATTTACCATCAGCCAATGTAAAATCAGCCTTAGTATTCAATCCTTTAAATGTTACTTTAAGCCCGTTCAATGTGGGAATAGTAGCATCTTTTTCAATATTAAATACAATTTGGCTCAACATATGAGCAAATTGTAGCTGCGGAGTGCTTGATGTGCCTTTTGCAAAGTCTTTTGCATTGTCTGAATAAAGAAGATCGATAGCTGGCTGATCTGTTTGGGTGGCAACATCTACCTTATATGTAGTTCCTGCCAGAGAAGTTACATAAGGATAGTATGCTACAAAATCGACAGAGCTACCATCTGTCGGATAATACAAAGCATTTTCCGCATTAGAAGCAGTCAAATTTCCATTTTCGTCTGTTGTATGTAACTTATTCACAGCAATTGCAGTAGATAAGTCTCCGTTAGCAGCTTTCATAAAAATACCGACCTTATCACCAGTAGTCCACTTGGCATTGGCCGCCCTTGTGTTAAGTCCCTGAATTGAAGAAGTAAAGCTGATAGGCTGACTCCCGTCGTTCCATTCACTTTTATCATCATTACTCACACATGCAGCAAGAGTAAAGAGTGATAATGAACCCGTAAATAAGAATTTCCCTAATTTCATAATTCGTTTAGTGATTAGTTAAACATAGATATAATAAAAGAACTAAAATTTATTGCCATTTTGATTTATCCAACTTTTTAGCCTGAGCATCCAAAGTCGGGAAGAAAGTGAAGCCTGTTTCTTGTTCCAGCTGTTCAACAGAACGGGCCTCATTCATATAGTTAGTGCCCGCATAATTTTGATTACCCATTTTAAAAGCTATTGTATAGAATATCCCATTCACCTTACGAGCCAGCGCTTTAAAGTAATATTCAGGCACAGCCATCTCCTTCATATATTGAATATTACTTTTAGGCGGCATTGCGCCAGTTACAACAAAAAGCGTATCTGAAGCAGGAATCCACTCGCGTACTTTGTTTTCCAATGCGGCCCAAATAGTTTGATTCATTTTCGATCCGACTTGTGGAGTCATATTCGAATAATAAAAAGTAGTATTATTAGTGGCTTTATCACAAGTACGGTCACCACTAGGAATCTGATGTCCTCTGTCGTAACCATTCCCAAAACTTTTCTTCAAATCAGCCTGCAAGTTTGAAGAAATACTAGGGTCATACTGCCACGCTTCAGTTCTACCCGAGTTACCCAATACATTCTTAAACAAAGGATAAGCCACCCAATAAGCAAACTTCAAGTTCGTATCATAAAGCATACTATAGTTGCGCAATTTCTTTTTAGAAACTGGATCTACCATTGAGTTAGGCATATCATGTATGACGTACATTATTTTAGGATCTTTCAATTGACTTTCTGTAATGACAGGAGTTTCTCTCCATTTAGCATATTTAGCCTCAGGATCGACTTGTCCCTCGCCGTTTTTAAAGTTTACAATATAGGTATAAGTATGTCCTTTCTCCAACATGAGATTAGGCAAAGGTTGTTTATGAGTCTTTCCATGCTGATTGAACACCAGTTCTACATCAACAAGAGTACCTTCGGGTAACAAAATAGCCTCAGCTATCAATCCCTCACCTCTTACCATATGCATATCCACCACACCTTTAGAATCCGCATTGATAGTTAGCGTCCCGTCTGCCAACTTAAATTCTCCTTTAGTCTTCACACCCGAAATAGACACTGTCAATCCACTCAACGAAGTACCTTCTACACTCTTGATATTGAATACTAGACGGGCTAATTGATGTGAAAAAGAAAGATTAAGCGCATTGGAGCGTTCGCCAATTCCTTCCAACTTATCAGCATATAATAAATCAATTGCCTCTGGAGATGCCTGATTCGTTATATCAACCGGATAAATAAAATTATTGATTGTTTCCTGATGTGGATAATATGCTATAAAGTCGACCTTAGTACCATCATCCGGAAAAGAAAGATAGGTTGATACAGGCAAGAAGTTACCATCACCATTTTCTGTGAAATATTCCACATTATCACCTTCACCAACAATGGAACCCGTACTAAGATCAGAACCATTCTTTTTCATATAAACCCCTATGGCGTCACTTGGAGACCATGACGCTCCAGCCGCTCTTGTGTACGTACCTTCAACTACCGAGGTGAAACGTACAAACTGCTGTTTCCCACTTTCTGTTTCTTGCTGTACTTCCTTAGTACAAGAACCTAACGTCAATAGTAACGCTATGGCATACAAAACATGTCTTTTTCCCATCTGTCTCAATTTAAGTCATTCATTAGAGCGGGCAAAATAAAGAATAGTAGATTACATTCCAATTACAAGAACAATACAAGAATAATAACATACATTCCGAACTCTCCCTCTCTAAATACTTTAGTCTACTTTTGTTCGTTTAGAATAACAAATATAAAGACAAATATTTAAATAAGCAATCGAATCCAAAAAAGAATTAATAGAGAGTTGCAAAGGCTAAAAGTCAATAAGTAGTTAAAATTACAAAATATAAAATCATATTCTATACCAATATTCGCTAATACCAAACAAAAAGATAGTTAATCATAGATGCACATATTCTTTTGAAAAACAAAAAAAATATGTGCATCTATGATTAACTGTTATTCTTACTTACTAGAAAGAACAAAAACGCTTTATCCTCTTTAGCTAGAAACTATTCCTACACTACAATACTTAAGTTTCTTCATGAATTAATGTAAAGCATTAATATATTGCTATTTAGAATCGATAAGAAGTCCCCACCGAAAACGCAGCATGTACAGGGGTCAAGTCGCCACCTGCAAAGATATCCTTGAAATAATATCGCAAGCGAGGTTCTACAAAGACTCCGAATCCTTTAATTAATTTATAATAACAATGCAAGCCGCCTTCCAAACCAAAGGTTGTCTTATTAGGTTCTGAACCAAAAGCCAGTACCGGACCTGCCAAAATCTCTACTCCAAATCTGCGTTCAGGATTATAACCACCCATAAAATGGGTGATGTCAAAGAGGTAATCGGCCGAAACACTAATCAATTTACGCGCATCTGCACCGTTTCTACCCGGCAAAGCTGTATAATCCAAACCAACCCGTGCTCCGGAACATGGAAAGAACTGACGTCCGCCCGATACACCTATCAATACTCCAAGTCCCGTACCCGAATCATACTTCACACGATGAACGGGCATATTGGCGCCTACATTCCACGAAGCAAAGTAGTAAGGCTCAAATTCTTTTCTAAGCGCTGCCAACTCCTTCAACGTCCTGCCACCGGCGCGACGGAATTCCAGTCCTATCTGAACACTCATTACATTGTCCGCTGCCGGAGTACGCGGACCTACATAATTATTTTCTACGTTTATGTCTCTATAAGAATAAGGTACACGAGAGAAGCGAGGTTCTATAAACAATGCCATAGCGTCAGATACGTAATATTTGCATTGTAAGCCGGCTGTTATACCTGCATATGCGGCTCCCGCAGCACTAACTTTAATCTTCTCGCTCTGTCTCCGGACTTTTCCCAGTTCCAAACCAAGCATCGGGACAATCCCCCATCGCCGCTCTTTATCATACTTCCAGAAAGAAAGGATATCAAACATACTCTCCACCCGTATTCCACCTTGCATCGTCCGCTTGTCGGAAAGGATTCCATATTCACTCAAAGCCTGTCCCCAACTGCTGATTCCGGCAAAACCAGAGAAACGCAGTCCCCAAAAGGGCAACAGCCACTTACCGACAGATACACTCATTGTCGGACCTGCCGAAGCTAAAGCATCCATAGAACGATTTGAGCCAACCAACGACTGGAAGCCGACTCCGCCACTAATAAATGTATTTCCCCAGATTGTACCGTCACCGAATCCACTCTCCGTCAAATTCTTACGTAGAAGCGGATTAAACCGATAAGATGTTCCTAGAGCAAAAGATAGTTGCAAAGGAGTCCCTTTCGCCCCTCCCCGGGAATTCATATAGCGTTTTGTATAAAGGCGTAGCTTAGACTCTGCAAAAATATCAAACTGTTCGCCCAGTCTCCAATAAGGACGTACACCACCTTCTCCTCCTACATATGTTTTACCGGGTTCAAAGCAACGGGTGATGACCGGCCCGCCAAAGACTTCCGTACCGAACTTGCGTTCCGGGTCGTAGCCTATCACCCAATTAGATATATCAAACATATAATCCAAAGAAAGGCTCGTAAAAGTATAACGGTCAGTCTTGTCATCTGCCGTGCGGGTAGCCGCATTGTTAAAATCAAGCCCCAAGCGCACTCCGGAAAGTGAACTGAACTGACGTCCGACTGCAGCTCCGATTATAAATCCCGGACGTCGTGAAGTAGGACGGTTCAATTGCTGCGGCATTGTCATGCCGACAGCATAGGAAGTATAATAATAAGGTGTAAAATCACCTCTCAGTTTTGCCAACTGTTGCCATTGCGAACGAGTAGGGCGACGTAATTCAACACCTACACTTACATTCATCAATTTATCCATGAAAGAATATTCATTCACTTTTCCGGAAATTGTTTTCTCCGTAAATGTATAAGGTACGAATGACATACGGGGCTCTACAAAGAAAGCGAGATTCTCCGTCGGGTAGTACTTGAATTGAAGTCCACCAGTCATTCCGGTGTACGATTTGGATACAAGTTCGCGTTCATCCTGCTTTTTCATCATTCCAAGTTCAACACCAAACATCGGGACAATTCCCCATTTCATCGAGCGCACATCTTTCTTGAAAAAGGCGAAAGGATTCAGCATTACTTCAGCCCGTCCACCTGCATACAAGGTCATTCTGTCAATTCCGGTCTTCTGATTTGCCTTCCACACATCATAAGAGCCGAATGCAGATAGGCGGAAACCAAATAAATCAAGAAACCACTTACCTGCCGCCACACTAAAGATAGGGCCTGTAGAGCCTAACAGTCCTTGCTCTCTGGCCAATGAGGAATTCTGTGCCTGCAAACCCATCCCCGCACTGATAAATGTATTATCCAAAAAGTTCTCATCCCCGGCTTCCGTACTTCCACGCGGAGTAAAAGTTCCTAAACGATAATTCATACCTACCCGGGCGTTGAAACCGATATCATAGCCATGCGAGTTATTGTTTCCGGAAATATCAATTCCATCTGTATAAAAAGAGATTCCCGGTTCCATAAACACATCCAGACGGGTTCCGGTAGATATTTTCATTTGCAATCCCAGATGAAAATCGGCTGCTTTCTGTTTCTCTCCAGCCAAAGAAGCGAGATGGACTCCAAGTCCCTCTACCGTAGAGAGTTCTAGCATACGATAAGGATTATAGCCGGCAAGGGCAGTACTCAGATTAAATATATGATCTACGCCGAAAGTATAGTTAGTCCATTTCTCATTATCACTCTGCCGGTTAGCAGACTGCCAGTTCCCATACAACCGTACCCCGTTCTTGGGAGAAAAGAATTTTGATACGGACAATCCGATTTCCGGTCCGCCGGAAAGATTCATCCCACCTTGGGGAATAATACGGTTGTATCCGCCCCAGAAACTTACAAAGAAGTTGTCAAGGAACTTTTTATTGACAAACTCCCTGCCTTGAGGTTGATAACGTTTCTGCATCGAATACTTCAGAGCGTTGTACTTCACACGATAGGCTGTATCCGCCTGACTTCTTCGTTGCATTGCGGAATCCTGGGCAGCAGCGGCATCTCGCATTTTTGCAATGGAATCCTGTTGCTGAGCCATTACAGTTCCGGCAAGCATTCCACAACAAACATACGTCAATATATATCTTTTCATCACCATTATTTATCTATTTAAGCTACTCATTTCCTCCTGTAGCCATTTCGTCTTCATAACCCATCTTGGCATATTTGAAACAGTCTTCACTAATATCCCCGTCCCATTCGGCTATCGAGATATAGCTGCTGTCTTTTTTGAAACAATTCGTCAGTGCCTCCTCTGCCTGCATGGCAAAAAAGTCACCTTTCCGGCAATAAAGGACTGCTTTCAGATAAAGTGTTTTCGGATCGTCCGCAGGTAAATCTTCCAATGCTTTCTCCGCCTTTTCATTCCATGCATGTGTTTTCATCGCCAGACACATCACTACATTATTGATAGGTGAACTGTTTCTGACCAGTTCGAATGTTTCGAGACGCCGGGCTATTTCCGCATCATTCAATCCGCTGGTTACCTTATAATATCCACCCAAACAGAAAGCAAATGCTTTTATCTTTTTGTTCTTTTCACTATCAGGCAATAACTGAGCCAAACGGCTGGCTTCGGAGAAGTCTCCCTTTTTAAGATACATAGCCAACTGATTGGCTACTACTTCTTCCACATTATCTACACCAATCACTCGCCCGTCAAAGGTACGTTCCACGTTGCAACCCCTCACGGAAAAGTCAACCAATGGCCTTAGGACTTCCGTATCGACCGTATCACGTTTCAAATAAGATACTGCCAGATTATTGGCAGCCAATACCCACGGTTTCCCGTTAGTCAGTTCTTTAGAATAGTTGTAGGCACGACGGTAAAGTTCCTCCAACTCTTTGGGGTCTTTCACCATGTTAAACAAGTGCCAATATTCATATAAGGCGAAATTCTTCTTTCCCGAACGATAATCAGGATCATTCTGATAACGGTTCAGTATTTCTTCTTTTGTCAGCGCACGATAGATTTCGGCTGTGTATTCACATTTCATTGAACGCAACTTTGGAAGATGTGCCTTAATGATCGTATTATAATAAGGCAGGGCAGCCACTTGCCGATACTGCAAGTCCTGGTTCTTCGGATATTTTTCGACAATCTCGCGGATGGCGGCAGCTTCATCAGGCAGCGTATCCTGTTCCAATAAATCTGCAACTTCCAACCAGGTAGCTACTCGTGAGTCATTCGGTGTATAAGTGTATAGCCGCTGCATTGTGCGAGCCGGAATAACCGAATAAACCAACGAACGGGCATATGCCAGACGGCGTTGGGATAAAGCCATATTAGACGCATAAGAACCTTCCGGAGATGATACACTATATAAATGGAGTTCTTTCAAAGTAGAACTTTCTCCATTCACCACCTCCAACAGTTTCGCTTTCAGTTTGTCCAGTTGTATTTCATTGTTAGGATCTTCAGGATCCAATTCTGCTTTTCCTAACAAGAAGCTCAGAGAGATATCCTCTACACCGGTCCGACGTTCCACTTTCGGTTTCTCTTCGTATTTTTTAGGATCCAGTTCATATTGGTCAAGCGAATATTCCAGAAAGCGTAACGGACGTCTCGGGCTACGTGTGGAAAGCTCCAACAGGCGTTCGTAATAAGGACGTGTATAGTCCTCCATCTGCATGAGGGCTAATACCTGGAAATTATCCTGTGCATTGGAAAGTTTGATTGTGTCATTCCACATATAGGAAGCCTTCTCTGCAGAAAGCGGCTCATTCTCAACTATAAAATTAAACAGTGAATCATGTTGTATGTCATATCCCATCCTTCTTTCTTGCGTCAGTGCATACTGAACGCCATCATACACGCGTGGCAATCGATACATTTCCACTTTCTTTCCTTTACTGTTATTTATTACATATGGTTGAACGATCATCCGGGCATTATCTTTGCCAATCATCTGAGGAACTGCGACTTTTGCACCGTTCAGGATAATCATATCACCATACTGGTCAGGTGTTTCGGGCATAGACGTGACCTCTGTGCGTTGTCCTACTACCGTCACCTGACTAATCATGTGTCCCATGTCTACATATGTAGTAATCTCACGCCGTCCATTGATCGCTTCAAACACGGCAGGCGCCGTACTTACTTTGATAACCAACGATCCGGTTTCCGGCAAAGTAATCTGATAAGCTCCCGTAGCATCGGGCACTTCATACATGGCAGAAAGGGTAAGGCTGATATTGTCCTGATTCAAAGCGGCTTCCATATCTTTTCCTTCCTGAACGGTATTGAAGTAGTAAATCTTTATATCACCAATAGAAGAGATATCAAACGGGACTGGTTTTCTTTTCTTCTCTGATGCTTCTTTATCCAACACACGTCCCATTACCAACTTGGGTGCCTGCGCATTCATCTGAATGCAAGCAGCCAAATAACAGGTCAAAAGAAAAGCTATTCTCATAGCTCTGTTTATTCTTATCAAACTTACTTTCATATCCACAATCTTACTTTCTACCTAATAATATAAGAAATAGAAACTGCTAGTTTGGCCGGAAACAACTTATATCCATGCGCGTTCGTCTTCCCCGGATTATTGATTGCATAATCCTCAAAGTTATCATTCTCAAAGTATTGTTGGTGCCAGAAATGGACAGCTCCGAAACCTGCCGAGAACTCGAGGTTAAAACGTTTTCCCAATGCCATCGAATATCCCATCGTTATACCGATTCCTACTGCATCTCCTTCGTAAATATGTTTCCCCCAATGAATGTCATAACTTGCACCTAAAGCAGATATACCTATATATTCACGTACCATAGGACGACCATTGAACCAATAGCGATATTCGGGCTGCACTCCAATGATTTTGATGTCTGTTCCATAAGGTTTATATCCCCCGTAAACACTTAAATCAATACTGGAACGTTCACCTACTACCAGTTCGCATCCTAAATTGGGCACTCCTGCCAATAGTGACAAGCCGTTGGTTTTTACTGCCACTTGCTGGGCACACAAGCTCTGCGCTCCTGCAAGAAGCAGAAAAACAAAGGAGAATAGATATTTTACGATTCGTGTCATGTCGTTATTGTAACTTTACATTTTCGTCTACGGTATTACCTCCTGTCCAAGAATCCACATTAGCCGGTCCGGAAAGCGTGGCATCTTTAGGCAAGAAATTAATGCGCATTAATGTAGTCTTACCTTTCTTTATTGAGATATCATAACCATAATACTTGTAATCATAGATAGTGTACTCACGCAAATTGTTACCACCATCTTTTACCTGACAGGTGATTTTCTGTATCAAGGTTTGTTCAGGCGGGAACATAAACTTTGCGACAGACTCTCCCGGAGTATTGTATGTAATTCCGGCATTATTTGTCGAATGAAGGCAAATCAAATCCTTAGGAGAAAAAGAAAGTGTACCATCTGTCAAAGCCATCCAACCAGATTCACCTGTATTGCAATACACTGTTACTGACTGGATTCGATATCCAGCATCACATACTTGCTTACTGGTAGAATAGAAACTGAAATCCAAACGTCCGAATGCATGCTGGAAATTCAACATTATCGGATTTGTACCCACTTCTGAATACCATGTCGGTGTTTGACCGGTGAACATATAGTCTTTCGTTTCGGACATATCACTCGGAGTAAGTTTCCAAGGTATAGCCCATTGTGCTACTCTGTTCACTTCACGCCATTCCGCTTCTTCCGTATAAGGGTAATAGCCATACATCATCAAGCCCGCATTACTCGTATTAGGGAAAGTTGCCAATTTCTCCGTCTGTAACGTTTCATAACCTGGCACATACGTGTAACAAGCATTAAATAAATTTGCCTGGAAATCACTCTCATTTTTTTTATTGAACAAGTCACAGTCGCTATTATGATTACCCTGTATGGCAGGAATACCAAAAACGCCCAACTGTGCATTCGGTTCAAAAGCAGTTATCGGTGCACGAGTACCCGGCCCTGTTACCTCAACCACAACAGAAGCGAAAATGTTGGAGCTGAAAGAAACTACAGCTCCACCATTTACATTAGTATTATTTCCTGATTGAGGCGTATTATCGTCATCCTTACTACATGATGCCAATAAAAACGACAACGCTACGCCTGCTATCATCCATTTATTCATAAGAATTAGTTTACTTCCTGATCAATAGTCTGGTCTGCATCTTTCCATTCTTCCAATGTAGCATTGATATCAACTACACGCAAACCGTAAATTGTCAACTTAACCTTATAAGCTTTACCTGCTTCAAACGGAGAAATCTGACCTTCCGCATTTTTGTAAGTGATGGTAACCTCATTGGTCTGTGTTCTTTCCTGACCATTTACCATTGCAGACAAAGTAACATTAAGCACATAAGACCCGGATGCTGTAGGCAATAACATTACATTTCCTGCATCTTTTTCAGTTTTCGTTTCCAAAGCTACATTTGTTGTATACTTATTATCACCAAAATATGCAGGAATTTCCTCATTAGCGCCTGTACCAGTCAGAATTCCTTTATTGACACCGGCAACAGCCAAAGAAGCTGTTTTCTGAGAAGTCACAGTTATATTCTTAATGCTCACAGGCCATACTTTACCATTTTCAAGCAAACCTTCATCTCCACCTATTCCAAAAAGCTGTAATTGGGTCAGCAAGTGCTTGAACTTTAATTCAGGTGTTACCCCTCCTTTACGGAAATAACGGGCATTATAGCCAGAGTAAGTTTTTCCGTCAGCAGAATCCACATCTTCAGCTATTGCTTCGCCCCAAAGAATATCTTTGTTACCAGTAACTTCATAAGTAACGGTAGCATTATTGGAAGATAAGGATGGGTTAGTCGGAATCGGACTACAAGCATAGAATGAGAAATTCACATCGCTATTCAAAGGATAAAAATAGACATCATTGTCACCTCCCAGTTTGACCTTTCCGTCCGTTGCAACTTTTCCATCCACATAATTAGCCGGTGAAAACAAGTTACCGGAAGCTGTATTCCAGCCGGAGCCTGCATTGTCTAATCCCCACACACGAATCGGAGTATCCTGCCATTTACTAACAACGGCTCTTGTTTGAGTAATAGAAATGTTAGAACCGGCATTCAATGAAACTGCTCCGTCAAAAGGAATATTAACCTCTTCTTTTTGATCTACCACGTCATTATTTGAGCAACTTGCCAATATTGTAGCCGCTCCCAGTATAAATAGATATTTTTTATTCATATTCAGATATTTAGTTTATTATTATTCTGTAAATGTATCATCAGGATTGATATTGATATCACCACCATCTATCCATTCACCAAGTTCTGCTTTAAGCTCAATCTTCTTGATGCCATAAACAGCAATTGTGACATTATAAGAAGTAGATGCAGCGAAAGTAGTAATACCGGCAGCAGCACCATCTTTAGTTACATCACTAGCTTTCAAAGTCAACTTGTATGTTTCTGTCTGCTGTTCAACAGGCACCGTATTACCTGATTCATCAATTTCCTGTTTAACAACAACTTCAATATCATAGGTTTCAACACCCGGTTCAACTAACAATGCTTCACCTACAGCAGTCGGAGTTGCCACATCAGCTGCCGAAGCATAGTACGTTTTATCTGTTAACGGCTGCATTACATTACCATTTCTTTCCTGAAGAGACAATAAAGAGCCTTCATCATTTCCATCCCATTTGATACCCTTATTTGCATCTGCAGCATATACAAATACCAACTTTCCGGTAGTTTTTGATTTTACTTTAATAGATTGTACATACACATTCTCAGGTTTAGAACTTCCCATACCTTTGATGTTGAATACAAGACGAGTCAACAAGTGTTCAAACTTCATTGAGGGCTGAACTTCTCTACGAGCTGTATAAGAACTGTATGCCTTATTTATATCTTCAGCATCAAGTTTGGCCTTATCTGCTTCAGAAAGTTCAGCTTTTGCAATCATCAAATCCTGAGAACCATTAATCACAAAAGATTTATACAGTACGTTTGTACCATTCATAGCCTCAGATCTTGCTTCTCCAGTTACAGCATCATCTCCATAATAACCAAAGAAATCATAAGCGCCACTACGTGGGAAATAACGAGATTCGTCATTTTTCCATTTAACACCTGAAATCTGTTCATCAGTTCCAACTGTACCCTCTTCATCACGCAAAGCATAAGTATTCAGATCTGCTATTCTATCGCTCATCGTTACGCCTGTCTTAGAATCCTTCTGGCAAGCATAGATATACAATTTTTGTCCACTCCATTCATTAGAGATAACAGCTCCATCACCTCCGATAGTACCGGCACTTCTGGTAGCATTAACAGTTACAGAAGGAGCGGCGGCAGAAAGTAAGATAGCATCTGCGCTAGGTGTCAAATCTACAGGTTCATTTCCCGGTACACCCTCATTTTCGCTCTGCGAACAAGATGCCAACACTCCGGCTGCCACCATTGCATAAAGAAAAAATCGTTTCATAAATCACACAAATTTAAATTAATAATAATATGTAAGTTTCACTTTTTATTCATCCTTGTATTCATCATCGGGGCTAATATTTATATCTCCTCCACTTGTCCAAACACCACTTTCAACTTCAGACTTAATATCTGACAAACTATTAATTGTCAAGTAAATAGTATACGCTTTCCCTGCACTAAAAATTCCATTATCATTTTTATTTTCCAGTTCTACATCAACTTCCGTATACAACGCCCCTTCCAGTCCCTGTTCCGCACTCAAAGTAATTTTTACCTGATAAGAATCAGCAGGTGCCACCAATAAACTTGTACCACTATCACGGTCGTTATCTTTGTCTTTATCAAGAACATAACGATAATGTTTTTTATCATCATCCGTCACATTCTCATAGATAGGACAATCAGCTACCAAACACCATCCGGCATTTCCAACGAGTTCCCCGTTTTTCTTTCTTAGTTCAAAAGAAGTATAATCCTCGTTATCAAAAGATATCCCCCTCTTGGGCTTTGTCATATCATCCGCATCAGGGTCACTTACCGCTACTGTAAACCGTCCTTTATATTTTGAATTCAACTCGATCTTTTTAACTGTCAAAGTCTGATCCAACGAAGGTATGTCACTACCATTCTGGTTTGAACCGCCATCTGGCCTACAAACCACAAACCGGAGAAGAACCAAATGATGCTCAAACTGAAATACCGGATTTAGTCCATGATTGGCAGAATATGCACTAAATGCCCGCCCCAGAATTTTATCCCCATATGGATTATCTTTGTATTTATCTTTCTGGGTCTCTGGATCTGCCATAGAAGACATGAAGTCTCTGCGTCCATCCAGTTCGACATCATAATAAATATGATCTTTCTCACGATGGCACTCACCCATCCAATCATCCAAATAATAAGCAAAGAAGTTATAAGGCTGATTCGTATTCTTCATATTATAATAGATCTCCTGAGAATTCTCATCCGGATAGAAAAGCATTAAATTGGAATCTTCTTTCTTTACGCCTACTTCTTTCCCGTGCTCAGAAACCTGTACATTTGCTCCTCCGGTTCTATGCCCATCCAACAAGCAGAAATCCTGGTTTGTCTCACTCCAAGGTTTGGACAAATCCGTTTGCGGATCCTTATTAAAAGCATATACATAAAATTTTACATTGTCCCAGAAACTCGCATCATTGCCATTATTGACCTCACCGCTTCCGCGTGTCAATATCTCAAAATCAGACATACCTAAACTCAATACAATAGGAATCGGCTCCACTAAGGGAGCATCGTCATCTGTCGTCAGTTCTCCTACATATGTATCTCCGGAACAATTAAACAACAGTATCGAACAAAATCCGATCAATAAACAGTGCTTAATCTTCATATATATTATCTGCTCTTTTTTCATCATTCCATTATATGTCTACATGAATATCACCTACAACTTCCCATCCACATACACCGTCACTACCCATTTCCGGGTTTAATCCTACAATACGGAAAGGCGTCTCAATCTTCAACGCAGCCCGGTCTTTCACTTTCTTGCGCTCATTCACCTGTCCTGTTTCCACCGTAATCTCCTGTTCTTTGATTTGTTTTGACAGATTGGACTTCGCATGAATAGCCCGAACATCTGTAGGAGTTTTCACATACAAAACGATACAGCAAACGCCCGGCCCTGTTATTGTGTAACTATCCACACCGCCTATCAATCCGAATACTTCTAAAGACGCTTTACATGAAAGAGTTACAACTGGCTTTTCTCCTTCAGCAGATTGGGAAACTTCTTTTTCAATCACTTTTACAATCACCCTTTTCAACTCTGCAATATTCAAAATACCTGTAGATAAAGAGACTTCCGGCGCAATACCAGCCATTTCTACATAAATATCTTGAATATCATCCTCTGCTAACTGATTATTCTTCTCATCTGCTGCTAATTGAACTGTGAACTGGATATCAACATGTTGGGTAAGAGATGTAAAATCAAAAGGCTGTATATAATTCTTCCCGGCATCCAATTCTAAATAGTCACGACGAGCTACCAGCAACCTACGGCCAGCATCCTTTACATAGCCGATTCCAGGATTTAAATCCGCCCATTTCCGATTGTCTACCAGTTCTTTACTTACATCTTTCTGTACTACTTCCTTATGGCGCATCTTAACTTGCCTGACCGGAATAGCTTCATCGGCTTTAAACTCATCTAAACCAACCAGCGATACTCTCTTGTCTTCCTCTTCTACCTGTATAACCTTACCATCATTATCTTTCAAGTCATTTCCTTTATCGTCTTTCTTCGTTACTTTTACCTTCGGATATTTCGGATCAGTAAAAGCCATCATAAAGTATTCTCCACCAGGAAGTTTGATATCCGGTTGATATTCATCTGTCGGTTCTGTACCGCCGTCAGGAGTCTCAGTTCCGCTATCGTCACGAGTCACAGAATCATCTCCGGGAGTTTCAGAACTGTCACCGCCAGGCGTAGTTCCCGGTTCTTCATCTTTACTCTTTTCGACCAAAAATCTCCCGTCTTTATCCGTTTGATAAACCATATGTCGTGTATTCAAAATACGGGTTGCCACGAAATACAAACGTTCAGGTGTTTCGGCGGCTGACAAGTTTAAATCACTCCAATTATATGTGACAGAAAAGCCATCCACCACATGAGGATGCGTTCCCTCATCACATAAATCCACCTTCGTACAACCGACCAGCAATAACGACGCAAATATGACCTGATATATAATAGTAGTTGCTTTCATCATTCTTCACCTCCCTCATTAGTAATTTCCGGATTATCCTCCCGAATTCCTGAAGATTGTGGAGTCACAGCCTGCGGGTCGGACGACTCCGACTCCGTAGACTGCTTCTCCTGAACAGGTTGCTGTTCATCTGGGGATTGTTCTTTTATCTCTGGTGTTTCCACACCTTCTTCCTGTTTTTTATCTTTTTTCTTTTCTTTCGAACGTTTCTTTTCCTCTTTGGCAGCATTTTCCAAAGAATCTTTCATTAGCTTAGTTTGCTCCTTCTCCAATTTCTGAACTTGTTCCAAAGAGTCTTTCATTAATTTAGCCTGTTCTTTATTAAGTTTGCGAACTTGCTCCAAAGAGTCCTTCATCAATTTCTCCTGTTTCTTCAGTGAATCCTTTATTTGTGATAAAGAGTCCTTAGCCAGATTCAAAGAATCTTTCTGTAACTTTTTCAACTCCCTGATCTTTGTCCTGGCTTCACTTATCGAGTCACGTCTCAGTTGTTTCTGCCGCTTGGCTTCCGTACGGGCATTGATTTTATCATAATCAATCAGCTTGTATTTATTCTTAACAGAAGTCGAGAAACGATAGACAAACGCTACACGCAAGTCACTAACGACCGGGAATGGAACCAGATGTCCTCCCTTACTCTTTTCAGGTAAACGGGGATAACAATTACTTTCCTCGTCATGTCGGTAAGCATCATATTTAGTATAGACAAACCCTACGCTGGCTCCCAATTCCAGATCCACAAAATTGTCACGATAACCATATAGAGGAATGCTGAAACCACCCGATACACCAAACCCTAGAGCAGAACCCTGCATACCACGTTTGCCGAACTTAAAATTATAGTTAGCATAATCGGCATATACACCCCAATAATAGGCACGCCAATAACGGGGGTGGAAACGCTTAATCGTAAACACCTCTTCTTTTAAACGTTGAAAGAAACTGGCTGAATCCAAATGGTGGAAGTTGCGCTGAGTTGTACGGAAGTAATTCCGAAATTCCAGGCGAGTATCAAACAGATTATATACTATACCAGGCTTGTAATTCTGCGAAGTACTCCAATTACCCTTTATACCAAGGCTTAATGTGTAATGTTTATAAGGAGAACCGAACAGATCAAATTCGGCAGTAATATTAGGTAATAGCACAAGCCAGTCGACCGCATTCGTCTTGAATGCCAGTCGAGACTTGAAAGGCATTATTGAATCCTTGTTCTCTACTGCCTTTTTACGCATAGCCGGAGATTGAGCATAACACTCCACTCCTGTGAAGAAAAATAAAGAAAATAGAATACAAGACAGTATTCTTATCCTACAATTTTTCCCCTTCTTTACGTACTTGTCTACAAATAACACTTGCTTCCCTTGTACAAGGAAAGCATTATGTTCGCCCTCATTTCCCATAATTCGCGTCTGCGCCCTTATTTTTGTTTATTTGTCCGCATTGTTCCCTAATACAATGCTACTTTGACCGCAAATGTATGGCAAATGCCGTAATATAACAAATAAAATTGATGATTTAATATAAAGAATTTTAAAATACAAGTCCAAACTTCCTTATTTTAGTACTATTTACCCCAAAAAAGTTATAATATCAAGAATGAAAATGAGTTAGCAGAACAAACAGAATAGCAATATTTTTCTTAAAGATAGAAGAATAGTAATAAAACAAGGTTACAACCAATCACGACACCGAATCCTCCCAAAATCCAAGGACGAAGTTTGCTTCCCTTTCCGGCAAAAAACAGTGCGTAGAGCATATTAACCAATATATTACTGATTATGGCCTGCATACTACAAGCCGTAATAATCAGTACGGCGACAGTGTCCGTATTTTGCAACAGGTTTAATATGAAAGGAGTGATATCGCTAAAACCGGAAACAAAAGAAAGAAGGTTCAATCCGCCTGTACCGGCATAGACCAATGTATAATGAGTAAGAATAGTAAAGACAACAAAGAGTACGGCAAAAATTAATGCCACTTTAAACTCTAGCGGGTTGCTGCTGTCATCATCTTCTTCATCGACAGGCTGACCTTTCGGACGTTTTTGCCGGGAATGAATAAACCATCCTACAACAGCAGCCACTACCGACATAATCAGCAGATACGGATAAATGGCAAGAAAGATTTCTCTGCTAAAGATTAGTATCAATATCATAAAACGCAGGAACATCATACTAATAGCGAGTAACATGGCAGCAACGTATTCCGTAGCTTCCTCCGCCGAAGCTTTCCGGCTCTTACGGGCGAGTACGGAGATGGTAGCCGTACTACTGTACAATCCACCAATAATACCTGAAACCAGAGTACCGGATTCATGGAATACATACCGTTTCAACAGATACGAAAGATAAGAAATACCGGAAACTACTACTGTTGCCAGCCAAATAGAATAAGGAGTCAGATTTATATCGGGAATCAGATTCTTATTTGGAAGCATAGGCAATATAATACCACTGATGGCCAAGAACTTTGCCAACGTAATCATTTCGTCATTTTTCATCCGTTGGGCGAATTCTGTAAAAGTATGTTTGAGCTCAGTTAATAGGAGTACTGTCACTATTACCATAACGTAGAACCACGAAGGCTGTGTAGCTACGATAGGAGCCATACAATAAGTAATCAAGGCAATAATAATAGTGGTAACCCCAAAGACATGGAATTGGGATTGCTTCACGTAGTAGTTTAAGCTCAACAGCAAACCCAACACTGCACCACCTCCCATAAACAAACGCATATCGGCAGGATCCAGTATATAGAGCAGATAACCCAGGATACCTATAAAAGTAAATGTACGGTCGGTTCCGAAAAGAGTGGTTTCCCCCTCACGCTTCAAGCTGATCCGGCGCTGCGAGAGGCCGATTAGCAAAGAAAACAAAGTCACCAGAATAAAAGTAACCAATTCACGCGGCACATAATTGTACAACTGTTCCATATCCATACATCGTTCTTTTTAGATAAGAACAAATATACGGTTTATTTGTTAACATTCACCACGTTTTATACGGCTTTTTCATTAGTTGGGAATTGTAGTAGCGTATATCTCCTGTCACTTCTTCACTTATAAAGTCTGGTTTTACAAAAGCCTCATCTTCAGATTCCAGTTCTACTTCAGCAATGACAAGACCGTTGTTTTCACCATAAAACTCGTCAACTTCGAATACATGTTTGCCACTGCGCACCAAATAACGAGTTTTATCAATAATACCCGGTTCGCAAAGTTTCATCAATTCTTCCGCTTCAGATAAAGAAAGTTCCTTCTCCCACTCATAGCGACTGGTGCCGGAAGCATTGGAAGCGCCCTTAATAGTCAGATAGCCTTTATCGTCCCGAATGCGTACCCGGACAGTTCTCCCGCGAGCACTGCTGATATACCCTTGTACAATACGGCTTTGCGCAAATGCAAAGGATTTAAATTCTCCGGAAACTAAAAATTTACGTTCTATTTCTTGTGCCATGGCACAAAAGTAACCATAAAAATTAAAATCTCGTCATAAACTCAATTACGATTTTATCCTGTTCCGATTCTTTAGGTATGCCGGACTTCTTATAGAAATACTTCTCAAAGTTCAGCCGCAGGTCGGCAATAAAAGCTTTAGAAAGACTTAGTGTGATTCCGCCTGTCACACGATGGCGGGCATAATCATTGATTATTAAGGTCTTGGTTGTTTCATCCATCTTGCCGTCACTATGGTCTGTCATCATGTCATAACGGGCAAGGAAAGAAATCTTATTGAATACCTTTTTCAACGGTAAATCGTAATTAATGAAACTATTCACTGCATGTACATCCTTAAAAGCTTCGTGTCCATACATCTTATATAAATATTCCGCTTCAATATGAAAACGATTGTTCTGATAATAGATGCCGGCATCATACATATTAATCCGTACATTTTCCGGTTTTATCATTTGGGTGCTGAGCGTTACATTCCAGTTCTTATCAGGCAATAGCTGTGCTTTCACCGAATAATTGAGCGTCTTATGCCATTCCTTCTGATTAGTCAGACCGGAACCATTGAATAATCCGCCTTCAAGAATAAATGGAAGACCACCTTTATTGGTATAGGCAGTAGTAAAACCGACATCACGCACATTTCCCACTTGCTTGGCTATGAACGAACGGTTGGCGAAATATTGCTGATGAGGAGAACGATGGGCGTCTATCGTGAAAGGAACACGCATCTGTCCAAGCGTAAAATTCAGGTCTTTCATCGGAAAGACATGCGCATAGGCATCGAGCATCTTAATAGAACCTTCGTCAGAAAGGTCTATCTCGGCTTTATAAGCTACCAAAGGATGTACATTCCCCGAAACGCTGAAACGCGCGTTACGCACTTCGAAACGACTTTCCTGCGTTTCTGTCTGGAACTCGTATTTTCCCCGGATTGTTCCATGAATTTCGGGTAGATAATCCTTAAATTCCATTGTTTCCATCTCCAGTTTCTTGCCATCCCCGGCATCTTCTTTGGCCTGCCCGAAGGCTGCTGTCGCTAGCAGAAGTGTAACGACTGTTGTTGTAATTCTACTCATTTCAGTTGTTTGCTACTTAATTCGTGGCAAAAGTACAACTGCGAGGATACACAAAAATGACAATTTGAATACGGATAGGTTACGGAAAAGTTACATTCCCGTTACATGAGTTACGGAAGCATTACAAAACAAAATTCACCACAGATTATATGATTTACCGGAGTTTTCAATAAATGAAACGCAACTGTTTCATTCTCTCCGCACCATCTCTATAATCTGTAGTGAATCAATCAGCCGAAAAAGGAATATGCTATCAGCATAATCAGCGCCAAAATAATTAATGAGACGAATACTATTTTGACAACTTTCTGGGCTTTCTCTTCTTCCTTCTTACTTATTGCTGCTTTTTTCTTACTCTTACCCATAATAGTTAGCTTTAAAGTTCAACGCTAACAAAGTAAGAACAATTCTTTTAACTTTCCAAAAATAACACTCGCTAATTTTGCATTTTATGATTCCTGTGAAGAGAATTCCATCAGATAAGCTTTGATGAAATCTTCTATCTTACCGTCCATCACTCCGTTTACATCCGAAGTCTGATAGTTGGTACGATGGTCTTTCACACGGCGGTCATCAAACACATAGCTTCGTATCTGCGAGCCCCATTCGATTTTCTTCTTGCCGGCCTCCACCTTTGCCTGTTCAGCCATGCGATGCTGCAACTCCTTATCATATAAGATAGAGCGTAATTGGCGCATTGCATTCTCACGGTTCTTCGGTTGGTCGCGAGTTTCGGTATTTTCAATCAGGATTTCTTCTTCCTCGCCCGTATAAGGGTCTTTGTACTGATAACGCAGACGGACACCGGATTCTACCTTATTCACATTCTGCCCACCGGCACCACCACTTCGGAAGGTATCCCATGAGATATTGGCAGGCAGGATATTCACCTCAATACTGTCGTCCACCAACGGAGTGACGAATACAGAGGCAAAAGAAGTCATACGCTTGCCCTGTGCATTATATGGAGAAACACGCACCAGACGATGCACACCGTTTTCCCCTTTCAGGTAACCGTAAGCAAAATCCCCTTCGATATTGATCGTACAGGTCTTAATTCCGGCTTCGTCACCTTCCTGAAGGTTGGCAATGGTAGCCTTATACCCGTTTGTCTCGGCATAGCGCAGATACATACGCATCAGCATGGAAGCCCAGTCCTGACTTTCCGTACCACCGGCACCGGAGTTGATTTTCAACACACAAGCCATCTGGTCAGCCTCATCACGAAGCATATTTTTGAGTTCGAGTGCTTCCACAGCTTCGTAAGCTTTCGCATAAGCCGTGTCCACGTCTTCCTCAGTCACCAATTCTTCCTTATAGAAATCAAATGACAGTTCGAGCTCGTCTGCCAGCGTCTTGACTTCGTTATAGCCGTCAATCCACTTTTGCAGGTCTTTCACCAGTTTCATTTGAGCTTCAGCCCTCTTCTGGTCGTCCCAGAACCCCGGAGCTTGTGTCCTTAATTGTTCTTCTTCGACTTGAATTTTCTTCCCGTCGACGTCAAAGATACCTCCTCAGCGCATCAGTGCGCTCTTTCACGTCTTTAAGTTGTTCAATAGTAATCATTTGATTTAGAATTTTATTATTTACAAATTTCTGATATTGGGCACAAAGATAAGCAAAAATCCGCTACTAAAAAGGAACAGCGGACTATGCGTTTTCTTCGTACATTTTTTCTATCAAATCTTTATAGTTTTCCGAAACGACCGACCGCTTCAACTTCAACGTATTAGTCAGTTCCCCACGTTCCATGCTGAACGGTTCGGGAAGCAAAGTAAAACGTTTGATCTGCTCATAATGCGCAAACTGCTGTTGTAAGGTCTCTATCCGTGCACGGAACAGGCCGACAATCTTGGGATGCCGCAACAATTCAGCCATATCTTTATATTCGATGCCTTTCTCCTTTGCGTACTCTTTCACATATCCGTATACAGGTACAATCAGAGCAGAGACAAATTTACGCTGATCGGCAATAATGGCAATCTGATCTATATAACGGTCGATAACCAACTTCGTTTCCAAAGCCTGTGGCGCAATATACTTACCGTTCGACGTTTTGAACAAGTCCTTGATACGTTCCGTCAGGAAAAGCTGCCCATTCTTGAAATATCCCGCGTCACCCGTGTGGAACCATCCATCGGGTTCAATGGCGGCAGCCGTAGCTTCCGCTTTCTTATAATACCCTTTCGTGATAGTTTTACCACGGAGCAGAATCTCATTGTCTTCGCCAATCTTCACTTCAACTCCCGGCAACACAACACCTACCGAACCAATATCATAACCAACCGGCAACGTACATGATACAGTAGCCGTAGACTCTGTCAGTCCATAGCCAACCACCATATTAATGCCTACCGAATGAACAAATTCATTGATTTCATCGGGCACGGCAGCAC
>ERZ650918.842-NODE-842-length-31037-cov-8.792751_pt1 | contig 31037 bp, 18 predicted proteins | sample MGYA00514758_ERZ650918 | MGnify/ENA metagenome assembly ERZ650918 | reverse complement strand
TGCTGAAGCACTTATTTCAGGTATGTTCTTTGACCCAAGAAGATATGATCTTGCACACGTAGGAAGATATAAGTTTAATAAGAAGCTTTCTTTCAAGAGCAGAATTACAGGACAGGTTCTTGCTGAGGATGTTGTTGATGAGAACGGAACTGTTATTGCAACAGCAGGTGAGAAGCTTACAAGAGAATCAGCACAGGCTATTCAGGATGCAGCTGTTCCTTCAGTATTCATTACTGTAGAAGTTAAGGCTGCTGATGGTACAGTATCTGACAGAGTTGTTAAGATTCTTTCTAACCGTGCGGTTGATATTACCAAATGGGTTGATATCAGCGAAGAAGAAGCTAAGGAGCTTGGTGTAACAGAGTATGTATACTATCCTGTTCTTGCACAGATTCTTGCTGAGAATGAGTCTTTAGAGGATATTAAGGAAGCTATTACTAAGAATATTGCTGATCTTATTCCTAAGCATATTACAGTAGAAGATATTCTTGCTTCTATTAATTATAATATGCACCTTGAATATGGTGTTGGTACTAAGGATGATATCGATCACCTTGGAAACAGACGTATCAGAGCTGTAGGAGAGCTTCTTCAGAACCAGTTCAGAATTGGTATCTCAAGAATGGAAAGAGTGGTTCGTGAGAGAATGTCTACACAGGATCTTAGCGGAATATCTCCACAGTCACTTATTAATATTAAGCCTGTAACAGCTGCTATTAAGGAATTCTTCGGAAGTTCGCAGTTGTCACAGTTCATGGATCAGAATAACCCTCTTAGTGAGATTACTCATAAGAGACGTCTTTCTGCCCTTGGTCCTGGTGGTCTTTCAAGAGATCGTGCAGGTTTCGAGGTTCGAGATGTACACTATACTCATTATGGTAGAATGTGTCCTATCGAGACTCCTGAAGGACCTAACATTGGTCTTATTAACTCTCTTGCATCTTATGCAAGAATTAATGAATATGGATTCGTTGAAGCTCCTTATCGTATTGTAGATAAGTCTGATCCTAAGAATCCAAGAGTTACTGATGAAGTGCGTTACTTCACAGCTGATGAGGAAGATGATTTCCATGTAGCACAGGCTAATGCTGAGATTGATGAGAATGGTTATTTCGTAAGAAATACTGTATCTGGACGTTACAGAGAAGAAACTTCTCAGTTCGATAAGAGCCAGATTGATCTTATGGATGTATCTCCTAAGATGGTATTCTCAGTTGCTACATCAATGATTCCATTCCTTCAGAATGATGACTGTACACGTGCCCTCATGGGTTCTAACATGCAGCGTCAGGCCGTACCTCTTCTTATGACAGAAGCTCCTGTTATCGGAACTGGTATTGAGAATAAGACTGCTGTTGACTCAGGTGTATGTGTAGTTGCAGAGGCTGATGGTGTTGTTCTTTCTTCTGAATCTAACAAGATTGTTATCAGAGAAAAAGATGGCAAGGCGCGCGAATACAAGCTTACTAAGTTCTCAAGAAGTAACCAGAGTAACTGCTATAACCAGAGACCTATTGTTTTCAAGGGTGATGAGGTTAAGGCAGGAGATGTTATTGCTGATGGTCCATCTACATCTAATGGAGAGATTGCCCTCGGTAAGAACCCTCTTATCGGTTTCATGACTTGGGAAGGTTATAACTACGAGGATGCTGTACTTCTTAGTGAGCGTCTCGTAAGAGATGATGTGTATACATCTATTCATATTGAAGAATATGAGACAGAAGCAAGAGATACTAAGTTAGGACCTGAAGAGATTACAAGAGATCTTCCTTCAACAGGTTCAGACGCTGTAAAGGATCTTGATGAGAACGGTATTATCCGCGTTGGTGCTGAGGTAAGAGCCGGAGATATTCTTGTTGGAAAGGTTACTCCTAAGGGAGAGACAGAGCTTACTGCTGAAGAGAGACTTCTTAGAGCTATCTTTGGTGAGAAAGCAAGAGAAGTAAGAGATACTTCACTTAAGGTACCTCATGGTGCTTATGGTATCGTCGTTGCTGTTAAGACATTTACAAGAGAGAACGGAGATGAACTCTCACCAGGAGTTAACAAATCTGTTCGTATATATATTGCACAGAAGAGAAAGATTGGCGTTGGTGATAAGATGGCTGGTCGTCATGGTAACAAGGGTGTCGTTTCAAGAGTACTTCCTGTTGAAGATATGCCATTCCTTCCTAATGGCCGTCCTCTTGATATCGTACTTAACCCACTGGGCGTTCCTTCACGAATGAACATTGGACAGGTCCTTGAGATTCATTTAAGTCTTGCTGCCAAGGTACTTGGATTTAACATTTCTACACCAGTATTCGATGGTGCAGATGAGAATGATATTATGGATACTCTTGATATGGCAAATGCTTATGCTAACCATCCATTCGATGATGAAGAGCTTGCAGCCCAGAAGGCTGAGGCTGAGAAGAATGGCGAAGAATATCCTGAGGATATGGTTACATTTACAGCACAGTATAAAGATGTTCTTAATAAAGAGGTATTTGATTACCTTTCAGAACACAGAGATCACAGAGCTGAGTGGAAGGGTGTTCCAATCGGCCGTGATGGTAAAGTAAGACTTAGAGATGGTAGAACAGGTGAGTACTTCGACAGCCCTGTAACTATCGGATTCATGCATTACTTAAAGCTTCATCATCTTGTTGATGATAAGATTCATGCACGTTCAACTGGTCCTTACTCACTTGTAACTCAGCAGCCACTTGGTGGTAAGGCTCAGTTCGGTGGACAGAGATTCGGAGAGATGGAAGTTTGGGCACTTGAGGCTTATGGTGCTGCTTATACTCTTCAGGAAATCCTTACTGTTAAGTCTGATGATGTTGTAGGACGAGTTAAGACTTACGAAGCTATTATTAAGGGTGAGAATATTCCTGAACCAGGAGTTCCAGAATCATTCAAGGTTCTTCTTAAGGAACTTCAGTCACTCGCACTTGATGTTAGGGTTCTTGATCAGGACAACAATGAAGTCAGACTTCTTGAGAGTTCTGAATATGAAGTTACTGATTTCAAGAAGGTTCTTGATGAAGGTAATGGATACAGAAGAAACAGCAGAGAGGAAGAGGCAGAGTACAAGGCTGGCGGTATGTCAACAGTTACTCTTAATGAAGATGGAACAGAAGATGCTGTAGATTCAGATGATGGTGCTGATTTTGATATGGCCGATGATTTTGATGACGATTACGGCGATGGCAATTCAGATGAATATTAATTAGAAGGGAGCACTATAATGGCAGAAGAAATTAAATCAAATAAGTCAATGAAATTTGATAAGATTCAGATTAAGCTTGCTTCTCCTGAGAATATTTTGGAGTGGTCTCATGGTGAGGTTACCAAACCTGAAACAATTAACTATAGAACACTTAAGCCAGAAAAGGACGGACTTTTCTGCGAAAGAATATTTGGTCCTAGCAAGGACTGGGAGTGCCACTGCGGTAAGTATAAGAAGATTAAGGACAAGGGTATTGTCTGCGATAAATGTGGTGTTGAGGTTACTAAGGCCAGCGTAAGAAGAGACCGTATGGGTCATATCCATCTTGCTGCACCAGTATCTCACATCTGGTACTTCAAGGGTATTCCTAGCCGCATGGATCTCATTCTTGATATTGGTCCTAAGAACCTTGAAAAGGTATTATATTTTGCTTCATATATCGTAATTGATCCAGGTGAAACAGATATTCCTTTCAAGAAGATTCTTTCAGAGACTGAATACAGAGAACTCTGTGAGCAGTACGGAAGCAAGGCTTTCCGTGTTGGTATGGGAGCTGAGGCAATCCTCGAGCTCCTCCAGATGGTTAACCTTGAAGAAGAAGAAGTAAGACTTAAGGAAGAGCTTGCTAACACTACTTCTCAGAAGGCTGCCAGACTTATAAAGAGAATTGAAGTTGTTGAAGCATTTAAGAATGCAGGAACTAAGCCTGAGTGGATGATTCTTACAGAAATCCCTGTAATTCCACCAGATTTAAGACCTATGGTCCAGCTGGATGGTGGACGTTTTGCAACTTCAGATCTTAATGATCTTTACAGAAGAATTATTAACAGAAATAACAGACTTGCAAGACTTCTTGAGCTTGGAGCTCCTGAAATTATTGTACGTAACGAGAAGAGAATGCTTCAGGAAGCTGTTGATGCTCTTATCGATAACGGACGTAGAAATGGTCGTCCAGTAACAGGTCCTGGTAACAGAGCACTTAAGTCTTTATCAGATTTATTAAAGGGTAAGCAGGGACGTTTCAGACAGAACCTTCTTGGTAAGCGAGTTGACTACTCAGGACGTTCAGTTATCGTAGTAGGACCAGAGCTTAAGATTTACCAGTGCGGTCTTCCTAAAGAGATGGCTATTGAGTTATTCAAGCCATTTGTTATGAGAGAGCTTGTAAGACGTAATCTTGCAGATAATATTAAGAAAGCTAAGAAGAGCGTAGAACATCTTGAGCCAGAAGTATGGGATGTACTTGAAGACGTTATTAAAGAGCATCCAGTTATGCTTAACCGTGCTCCTACACTTCACAGACTTGGTATTCAGGCTTTCGAGCCAATCCTTGTAGAAGGAAAGGCTATTAAGCTTCATCCACTTGTATGTACAGCGTTCAATGCCGATTTCGATGGTGACCAGATGGCTGTCCATCTTCCGCTTTCCGTTGAAGCACAGGCAGAGTGCCGTTTCCTTTTGTTATCACCAAACAACCTGCTGAAGCCGTCAGACGGTGGAGTGGTTGCTGTTCCTTCACAGGATATGGTACTTGGTATTTACTATCTCACACAGGAGCGTCCGGAGCTTTCAAGAACAAAGCCTGACTATATTGATGACCCTGATGCAGATAAGCATCCGGAGAGATATTATAGATTTTACAAATCAATGGAGGAAGCTATCACGGCGTATGAAAACCATGAGATATGCCTCCATGAGAGAATAAATGTCCGCAGAACAGGCATCAATGCCGATGGCGAGACAGAGTCAAGGATTATTTGCTCAACACTCGGAAGATTTATCTTCAATGAAATTCTTCCACAGGATATGGGATTTGTAGACAGAACAAACCCTGACAATTTCCTTAAACTTGAGGTTGATTTCCATGTAGGAAAGAAACAGCTTAAGCAGATTCTTGAAAAATGTATCAATGCACATGGTGCAACAGGTACAGCAGAGACAATGGATGCCATTAAGGCAATCGGTTATAAATATTCAACCCGTGCAGCCATGACGGTTTCTATTTCCGACATGACAGTGCCGGCAGAGAAAAAGACAATTCTTGCAGAAGCTGAAAAGACTGTAGAGCAGATAGCAAGAAAGTATCGCCGTGGATTCCTTACAGAAGAGGAGAGATACAAGGGTGTTATCAAGGTTTGGCAGCAGGCGGATGATGAAATCACAACTGCACTTCTTACAGGACTTGATGCATACAACAACATCTTCATGATGGCGGATTCCGGAGCCCGTGGTTCTGACAAACAGATTAAACAGCTTGCCGGTATGCGTGGACTTATGGCAGATACATCAGGACGTACTATCGAGCTTCCTATCAAGTCAAACTTCCGTGAGGGACTTGATGTATTGGAATACTTCATTTCTGCACATGGTGCCAGAAAGGGTATGTCAGATACAGCTCTCCGTACAGCCGATTCAGGATACCTTACGCGTCGTCTTGTCGATGTATCACAGGATCTTATCATTCGTGAGATTGACTGCTGTGCAAACAGAAAAGAGATTTCAGGTATGGAGATTTCAGCGGTTACTGACGGAAAGGATGTAATCGAGGAACTTCAGGAGAGAATTACAGGACGTTTTGCCTGCGAAGATATATACAGTGATGATGGAGAGCTTATCGTAAAAGCAAACCACATGATTACGCCAAAGCGTGCCGCACTTGTATGCCAGCGTAAAGAGATTGCTGAAAACAGAGCAAAAGCAAAGGTTAAGATTCGTACAATACTTACATGTAAATCCCATGTCGGTGTTTGTGCTAAGTGTTACGGTGCCAACCTTGCAACAGGTGAGCCGGTTCAGGTCGGTGAAGCAGTTGGTATCATAGCAGCACAGTCTATCGGTGAGCCTGGTACACAGCTTACTATGCGTACATTCCATAGTGGTGGTGTTGCCGGAGATGATATTACACAGGGTCTTCCTCGTGTCGAGGAGCTTTTTGAGGCTCGTAAGCCAAAAGGACTTGCAATTATCGCAGAGATTGGTGGTAGAGTTTCTATCCGTGATACAAAGAAGAAGCGTGAAGTTGTTATAACAAATGACGAACTTAAAGATGAGAGAGCATATCTTATCCCTTATGGTTCGCGTATAAAAGTAACAGAGGGCGAAGTCCTCGAAGCAGGTGACGAGCTTACAGAAGGTAGTGTAAATCCACATGACATTCTTGCAATCAAGGGTGTTCGTGCCGTTCAGGATTACATGATCCGTGAAGTTCAGAGAGTTTACCGTTTACAGGGTGTTGAGATAAACGATAAGCATATCGAAGTCATTGTTCGTCAGATGCTTAAGAAAATCCGCATCGAGACAGCAGGAGATTCAGAGTTCTTACCTGGTGTAATGGTTGATGCACTTGAATTTGAAGATGAAGTCGAGAGACTTACAGAGGAAGGAAAAGAAGCTCCTACAGGACAGCAGTGTATGCTCGGTATCACAAAGGCTTCACTTGCAACGAACTCATTCCTCTCAGCAGCATCATTCCAGGAGACAACAAAAGTTCTTACTGATGCAGCTATCAAGGGCAAGATTGACCCACTTGTTGGTCTTAAGGAAAATGTTATCCTCGGTAAACTTATACCGGCAGGTACAGGTATGAAGTGCTATCGTGAAGTTAAGCTTGACTGTGACGAGGCAGCAGAAAAGATGATTGAGGAGCGCAGAAGAGCTAAGATAGAAGCAGCAGAGAAAGAAGCTAAGGAAAAAGCAAAAGAAAAGAATGGCAAATCAGCAGAAAAAGAAGCTGAAAATTCAGCAGCAGAGCAGGAGACTCCGGCAGACGACACAGTAAAGTCTGAAGATGGAGAGCTTGTATTCTCAACAACAACTGAATTAGACGACTAATTTTTTATAAGCATATATCTGCATGGCAAAAGTTGTCAGGCAGATATAATGGCTGATTGACATAATACTTTAAATATAGTAAAGTAGAAATGCACAAGGATTAAAAAACGAGCGTAAACAATCCTTGGCAGGGGCGCCGAAATGGTATATAACCGCTTTCGGTAAATCAAAAGGTGTCGCATTGGCGGCATCTTTTTGATTTTATATGGTTTTATAGGATATTATATTGAATAGAAAATATAAGTTAAAAGTTTTATAGAGAACTAAATGCATTGTTTTATGGAGGAAAAAGAAAATGATAGTAGAACCAAAAGTAAGAGGATTTATGTGCACAACTGCACACCCTGAGGGATGTAAGGCTGCAGTTAGGGAGCAGATTGATTATATAAACAGTATGCCAAAGACTGACGGACCAAAGAAAGTTCTTGTCATCGGTGCTTCAATGGGGTATGGACTTGCGAGCAGAATAGCACTTACATATTCATGTGATGCAGATACTATCGGTGTCATATTTGACAAAGCAGGAAAAGAGAAAAGAACGGGAACAGCCGGATGGTACAATACCGTTGCATTTGAGGAGTTTGCCACAAAAGACGGTCATTATGCAAAGACGATAAACGGTGATGCGTTCTCAGATGATATAAAGAAAGAGACAATAGACCTTATAAAAAAAGATTTTGGCAAAGTTGATATGGTTATCTACAGTGTGGCTGCACCTAGAAGAAAAGCTCCTGACGGAGTGACATACCGTTCAGTGTTAAAGACAACTGACGGAGCATACACGAACAAGACGATAGACCTTTCTACAAATGAGATTTCAGAGGTAACTATCGAGCCTGCGACAGAGGACGAAATAAACGCTACCGTTAAGGTAATGGGCGGTGAGGACTGGCGTTTATGGATAGATGCCATGAAAGAAGCGGATGTGCTCTCAGACAATGCAGTGACGGTTGCATATTCATATATTGGACCTGTACTTACACATCCTATCTATTTTGATGGTTCTATCGGAAGGGCGAAAGCAGATTTATATAAGACTGCCGATGAGATAGACGAGCAGGTTGACGGAGTAAGTGCGTATGTTTCAGTAAACAAGGCTGTTGTAACACAGTCGAGTGCAGCTATTCCTATCGTGCCATTATATCTGTCAATACTTTTAAAAGTAATGAAAGAAAAAAATGTGCATGAAGAATGTATTCAGCAGATGTATAGACTTGTGCATGACAGACTTTGCAATCCTTCAGGTGTTCCGGTTGATGATAAGAGACTTATCCGTATGGATGATTATGAGATGGAATCTGAGGTTCAGCAGGAAGTTGAGAAAATCTGGAACGAGATAACTCCTGAAAATCTTACGGAAGTTGCAGATATAGACGAATATTGGAAAGAATTTTATGAGATTTTTGGATTTAAGATAGACGGTGTTGACTATGGAATGGACTGTGATATACAGGTGCAGATTCCAAGTCTTGATAGTGCAGAATAATATTTATTATTTGCTGACCACATAGTACATGAATAGATAAGTATCTGTTAAAAAATATATGTGAAACCGTTATTCAGATCAGATTATACTTTGTGTTTTTGGGAGGCTGATGGAGTGCATGAAATATTAAAAGGAATGTTGACATATACAAAAACGGATATTATATGTGTGGCAACATTGTTGCTGATTATTACAAGAATATATGGCTGGAAGAAAAAAGATATTTTCATGAAATTGTATTTCTGGATTACATTTTCAAGTTTTTGCATGGTTGCTGCATTTGCAGCAGGTAATCTTGCAGATTATGGAATAATCAGTATGTGCAGAGGACTAAGAAGTCTGGTTTGGGCTTGTGCCTTTATAGCATTTAATTATACGATATTTTTGTGGTTTATATACTCAGGGATATTTCGGGAGTCATCAATCATATCAAATCGGATGAGCTGTCTGCATTGTGCGATACCGGCTGTCATAAATATGATTATTATAATCATCGCCTGCTTTGTTGATGGATTTTACAGTATAAATGATGCGGGTAAATTTTTGAGAGGAAAATATTATGGATTTCTTTTTATAATACCTGCGGTTTATATTACGATTTCGACAGCCGCATTGTTAAAAGATGCATATCTTGAAAAAAAGTCCGGCAGAGGCAAAAGATATGTTGTGCTAATATCATTTATTGTGCCTGTTATGCTAGGTGCACTTATTCAAAATATGGAGCCTCAGACAAATATGCTTGTGATAGGTATCTGTATAGGTGTTATAAGTGCGTATTGCAATCTTAGTGTTGATGAGGTGGCACAGGAAGTCATTATGAAAAATATCGAGCTTGAATATTCCCAGGCAGAATTAAAGATAGCTCTTGAGCATGAAAAACGCCAGTACAATACTGTCAGTTCGTTGGCAAATATTTACATATTCATGTATTACATTCATATGGATGATGACAGTTATGAGAGAATAAAAGATTATACATTGGCTAATCAAGCTGTTGGAGACATAAAGTGTGCCTCAACTGCATTGAGAAAAATATATTCAGAGCGTGCCGTGCAAAAGCATATAAACATGATGCTTGAATTTACCGACTTATCAACTCTTGATGAGCGAATGGGAAAAAATGAATATATATCTACCGAGTATAAGGGGAAAAAGGTAGGCTGGTGTCGTGCAAGATTTATAGAAGTTGACAGGGATGAAAATGGAAAGCTAAAGCATGTTATATTTGCTGTTCAGGACATCTCAAACGAAAAACAGCAGATATTAGAACTTCAGGATGCATTAAACTATGCAAATCAAAAAGCTTATGTTGATGGGCTTACGGGAGTTAAAAATGTTACTGCATATAAAGAATACATAGAGATTATTGATGATGTTATAAAAAACAGTGAGGTTGATTTTGCGGTTGCGATTTTTGATATAAACGGTCTGAAATATGTAAATGACAATTATGGTCATGAAAAAGGAAACATACTTATTATAGATTCATGCAGATGTATATGCCGCGCATTTAAGCATAGCCCGGTATTCAGGATAGGCGGTGATGAGTTTGTTGCAATAATAGAAAATGCAGACGTGGAACAGCTAAACAACTGCCGCAGAAATCTTGAACAGCAGTTTGAACAGATAAATGAAATGTACCCTGATTATTATTTTGCTTCAGTAGCTATGGGAATCGTGCATTATGACAGTAATAAACATAGTTGTTATGACGATGTTTTCAAGAAAGCAGATGCTGCAATGTATGAAAATAAACAGGAAATAAAAAGAAAACCTGAAAATTCATGGATGCTTAGATATTAGGTCACAAGCAGTTTAGCCATAAAAAGAGAATAAAATCATTGTGCAAATAGCAAAAAAAGTGTATAATGAATATATAATAATTTATGGAAAATAGCTAATTATATTGGGAATCAGAACAGGGGGTATGACCTATGAATAAGATTATTACGATAAGCAGACAGTATGGAAGCGGTGGACGCGAGATAGGACAAAAGCTTGCTAAACATTACGATATTCCTTTTTATGACAATGAAATCATTACGAGAGCGGCAAAGGAGAGCGGATTTGCTGAGGAAACATTTGCAAGAGCTGAGGATAAGGCTACAAACAGTTTGCTTTATTCACTTGCTATGGGTATAAATGTCTATGGAAATCAGGATTTTGGTTTCAGTGGTCTGTCGCTTGATGACAGGATTTTCCTTGCACAGTCTGATGTTATCAGAAAAGTTGCGGAGGAGGGACCGTGCATCATAGTGGGAAGATGTGCTGATTATGTATTAAAAGAGAGAGAAGATGTAGTAAATCTTTTCATAAAGGCAGCAATGTCATTTAGGATTGAGCGTGCCGTGAGTGAGTATAACATCGAGGAAAATAAGGCGGCAGATGTCATCTTAAAAAATGATAAGAGAAGAGGCAATTATTACAATTATCATGTAGGTGAAAAATGGACAGATTTAAACAACTATGACCTTGTTGTCAGAAGTGATCTTTCAGGCATTGATAACGCTGTAAAGTGCATATGCACATATCTTGGAGAGTGATTTTAGGTATCATGAAAGGAGAAAGTGTGAAGATAGATTTTTCACACCGAAGATTTGTGTCTGTGCACACTTGACACAGATCTTGTGTTTCACACTATGCACAAAAATGTGTGCAGAAATGAGGGTTCTATGGAGCAGGTTCTTGAAAAAATGAGAGACATTATACGCGAGGGCGGAAATATCGTAGTGCTTGCGGGTATGAACATTACATATGATATGGGACTTAACGGTGTAAATGCTGAGCACCTCGCATATGATGTTGAGCAAAAATATGGTTACCCAAACGATGAGATAGTATCTTCATCATTTTACACGAGACGTGCGGCTCTGTTTTACAAGTATTATAAGGAAGTTATTTTAAATATTGATGATCCGCAGCCTTCGTCCATCCATTATGGTATATATAAATTGCAGCAGTGCAGTAAGCTCAGTGCAGTGGTTACGCGTTCGGTTTATTCTATATATGATAAAGTAGGATGCAGCAATGTCATAAAGCTTCACGGTTCTGTAGATGAGAATGTATGTCCAAGGTGTAAAAGATTATATGACTCACATTATATAAAGCACGCAAAAGGCATACCGGTATGTGAAAAGTGCGGTATCCCACTCAGACCGGGATTTACACTTGTTGGAGAGATGCTTGACAATGGAAAAATAAGTAAGGCGAGCACCATAGTTGAGAATGCGGATATACTATTAGTATTAGGTGCAGGGATAAACTCAACACTCTGTCGTTATATGGTGAAGTATTATCAGGGGGATAAGCTTCTTCTTTTAAATGACATTGAAAAAGTTGGTGATGATCGTGCAGACTACAGGGCATATGGAAATCTAAGGGATATGTTTGCACAGGTTATGGATTTTTAGACACAGATGAGTTTAACATTATCAGGCGGATTAGGAATATCTGTCTGACACAGGTTTATGGAAAAGATATGGAAAAGCAAAATAAAAAGGCAGGGTTTCGTATGTTTTGAAATCCTGCCTAAATTAGTTAGTTAGGAGTAGCAGTTTTGAATTTGAATGAACAGCAGAAAAAAGCAATAGAACATTTTAAGGGACCATGTCTTGTTATAGGGACACCGGGCTCAGGAAAGACGAGGGTTATAACAGAACGAGTCAGGTATCTTGTTGAGGAAAAAGGAGTAAAAAATACCAACATACTTGTTATCACATTCACAAAAGCGGCGGCAGTCCAGATGAAAAAAAGATATGAGAGCATGATGGGTGATGCTTTTAAAAGAGTATATTTTGGAACATTTCATGCTATATTTTTTACAATATTAAAATATGCGTATCATTATACTGCAGATAATATTATCCGTGATGATACTAAAAGACAGATATTAAAAGAACTTATAAATAAAGAAGATATAGAGATACAGGATGAAAATGACTTTTTAAATGATATTGAGGGGGAGATAAGCAGAGTCAAGGGCGAGATGATAGAATTACAACACTATTATTCGCCAAACTGTCCGGGAGAGTCTTTCAGAAGAATATTTACAGGCTATCAGAAAGCTTTACAGGGCAGGAAACTTATAGATTTTGACGATATGCTGGTCTATTGTTATGAACTTCTTAAGGCGAGAGAGGACATAAGGCAGATGTGGCATAAACAGTATCCTTATATTCTCATAGATGAGTTTCAGGACATAAATAAGGTTCAATATGATATAGTAAAAATGCTTGCCGCACCTGAAAACAATCTTTTTATCGTAGGTGATGATGACCAGTCAATTTATGGTTTCAGAGGTGCAAAGCCTGACATAATGAAACAGTTTTTAAAGGACTATAAAGATTCAAAAAGATATGTACTCGGTATAAATTACAGGTGCAGCGGTGCTATTGTAGAACGGGCCGCAAAACTTATTGAAAAGAATAAAAACAGACTATCCAAAAAACTTACGGCTGAAAATGAGTATGGGGAAGAAATAGAGATAAAAGAATTTAACAAAATATCTGAAGAATGTGAAAATATCAGGGCAAAGATACTTGAATATAAAGACAGCGGGATACCGTACAGTCAGATGGCGGTGCTTTTTAGAACAAATACACAGGCAAGGACTATGAGTTCAAAGCTGATGGAATTTAATATACCGTTTGTTATGAAAGAACGCATACCCAATATGTATGATCACTGGATAGCCAGAGATATTATTACATATATAAAAATTGCACAGGGAAGCAGGGAGAGGGCTGATTTCCTCCGTATTATAAACAGACCAAAAAGATATGTGCACCGGTCAGCATTTACTGAAAGCATTGTCGATATAGAGGAACTCAAAAAATATTATGAAGATAAGGAGTGGATGATTGAGCGTTTTGAGCAGTTTCAGTATGACCTTAAAATGCTATCAAATCTGAAACCGTATCCGGCGATAAATTTTATAAGAAACGGGATAGGATATGACGATTATATAAAAGACTATGCGGAGTACAAAGGTGTCAGAGCTGATGAGATGATGGATTTTTTAGATGAGCTTCAGGAGGAGGCAAAAGGCTATGATAACTTTGAAGAGTGGTTTGAGTATATAAGGTCATACTCGGAAGAACTTAAAGAACAGGCAGTCAAGAGCAGGATGCTTTCTAACGGGCAGGAACAGTCGGATGCCGTACTTCTTATGACAATGCATGGAGTAAAGGGACTTGAATATGAATGTGTATTCATACCTGATGCAAACGAGGGGGTGACACCGCACTCAAAAGCGGTTCTTGATGCCGACATGGAAGAAGAGAGAAGAATGTTTTATGTGGCTATGACAAGGGCGAAAAAACATCTTCATATATATTATGTTAAAGAGAGATTTAACAAAGATGCAGATGTTTCAAGGTTTGTTTATGAGATACAAAATAAAGATTTTGAAAAGGTACAAATGGAGAAAGAGGAGTTGAGGGCAAAGAGGACACTTATAGCAGAGAGAGAAAAGCGTGATTTTAAGTATAGCAAGGCACAAAAACAGGTAAGTTCAAAACAGTATGTATTTGGGCAGACCAATATAAGATATAAAAAGCAAGGATGAATTGTTACTATAAAAAGAGGTAACACAAAGAAATAGCGTGACAATGGGTGGTTGCTGTGATATTATGTTTTCTGAGAGTAAAAATAAATGGGATAGGAAAGAATTATGAATTTTAAATTTACTAAAGAGTGGACAAAAAGTTTTTTTATGATGATAATAGCTGTTATCCTTATGGGAATGTGCGTGGCAATGCTTGTTTTAAGTGATATGGGGACGGACCCGTATTCCGCTATGAATTATGGCATTTCAGCCAGACTCGGCATGACATTTGGAAACTATCAGCTTATATCAAATTTGGTACTTCTTGTACTTGTTGTCATATTTGAGAGAAAACTTATAGGAACAGGAACTCTGGGAAATATGATACTTGTCGGATATTCAGCAGATTTTTTCTCATGGGTGTTTAAGGATATTTTTCATGTACCGTCACATCTTTCACTTGGTATGCGAGTCGGCTTTCTGATACCGGGACTTATAATATTTGTTGTTGCGGCAGCAGTATATATGCAGAGTGGGCACGGTACAGCTCCTTATGATGCGGTATCATTTCTTATAAGTGATAAGATAGAAAAATATACGGGAAAAAATACATTCAGGGTTGTAAGGATTATCTATGACCTGGTGGCAACATGTATAGGATTTGCGGCAGGTGGGGAAGTTGGTATTATGACTGTATGTATGGTCATAATGATGGGACCTACCGTGGACTATGTTGGAAAAATCTTTGATAGGAAAAAAAATAAGGTGGAAAATGCAAATGGCTGATACTTTTGAAAATAAAAAAGATAAAGCAACTCTAAAAGCTGAAAAAAGGGCGGCTATAAAGGCTGCAAGGGATGCGGCAAAAAAAGCGGCAGGAAAAGAAGTAAGAGTTCTGTCTGCAGAAGAAAAAATATACAATTCAGCGGTTTCAGTGATGGAAGCTGCAGACTGCGTTGAGAGATTTGAAAGAGTTTATATTTCTATGAACAATGCTGCTGCTAAGTTTGGAAAAATCCCAGGATATCTTGATTCCGATGAGAGAAGGGCAAAGTGTCTTGAGATTGCTGATAAAGCGGTAAAGAACGGAACTGCTGAGGTGTTTGATTTATCGTGCCAAAGACAGAAAAAGTCAAAGACTAAAAGCGATTTTGTAGATGCCATAGAGAATTTTGAAAGATGTAAAAAGTTCAAGTACAAGGTCGAAGAATGTGACAGGCATATAGAAGAATGTCAGAAAGGAATATTAAAACTTGAAACTAAGGCAGCATATAAAAGAAGAGGAATTGTGCTGGCTGTTTTTGCTGCACTGATAGTATTCCTTTGGCAAACTCCGGTGTATCCGATGTGCAAGGGGATATATCACCAGTCACAAAAAAAATACAAACTTGCCATAGCCAACTATAAAGAAGCAAATGGCTTTTTGGTTGCAAATGACAATATGAAAAAGTGCTATTATTATATAGGATTGAAAAAGGAGAAAAAAGGAAAGGACAAATCGGCTTTGAGAAATTTCAAAAAGGCTGAGAAAAAGTTTGACGCACAGGAGAGAGCTGCAAAACTTGAAAAGAAATTTATACAGGCAGCGAATGTCGGGGATGTGGTTATATTTGGAACTGCAAACTGGGTCATTCTTGAAAAAACATCTGACGGCAAAGTGCTTATGATGAAAGAGAAAGCAGGAAAGAAAAAGAGATTTTCGATGGAGGAAACGGAAAGTAACGACTGGTATGAGTCAAAAGCCCGCCGCTGGCTCAACACAAAGCAGTTGAAAAAATATTCCGACAACGAACTTGGACTTGTCGTGGTTCAAAATTATGTGAAATCTGCTGACGACAGTGAATTTCCTGAATACTTCTTTGAACTTTCAAAGGATGATTTTGAAAAATATAAGAATGTGATTCCACAGGCAGATACAACATACTGGCTTAAAGAAGCAGGCGAAAAGTCAAATGAGATATTGTGCGTACAGACTGACGGAAATATAAAAGGAGAGGATGTATCAAACAGTGAAATAGCCTTAAGGCAGGCTTGCTGGCTTGATATAAATAAAAGTGCGGAGACTGTACCGACAGCAACTCCGGCAGGATAGATAAATGATATTAAATATCAGAAGCAGATAATAGTATTAAAAGAAAGCAGCAGAGCGGATTATGAATATCCGCCTGAAAATGAGGATAATAGAATCGAGGAGAATTTATGAGATTTGCAGCAGATGAGAACAATACTAAGATAACGGGACGAACCATATACAGGGACGGAGTGCGTTATCTCGGTTATACCGGTTCAAGTGTATCGTTCAGATTTAAGGGAAAGACAGCAAAGGTGGAATTGGTATCGGATGCCTCAACCCATGAAAAGAGAGATTACGCATGGGTTGCCGTGTTTGTTAAGGAAGAAAAGGATAATGAAATATCGTATGGTGCGGCTGCCGATGAGGAGCCATATAAAAGATTTTGTCTTGACAAAGACGAAGCTGAGTATGTACTTTATGAGTCAGATGAAGAAAAAACGGTAACAGTCACTCTTATAAAATATTCAGAAGCAGAGTATGCAGCTTGCGGCATCAAATGGATAGAGACGGACAGTGAGGAGATTTTGACACCTCCTGCGGCTAAAAAGCTTAAGATAGAAATGGTAGGTGATTCGATTACCTGCGGATATGGCAATGAGGGTGGAGTTGAAGAGACACAGCATGATACTTCAAAAGAAAATCCGATGGGAGCATATTCACTTCTTACGGCAACACATCTTGATGCGGATGTAAATGTTGTTGCATGGAACGGTAAAGGTGTGATTACGGCATACATAGGAGAAGATGCACCAAAGGTTAAAGATGCGGACTGGCTTGTGCAGATGCTTTACGAATATACGGACGCAGGCTGCGAGAGGGATTATCTTCACACACCTGAGGACAAATGGGAAAAGTGGGATAACAGTAATTTTATTCCGGACATTATCACGGTGTATCTTGGAACAAATGATGCAAGTTACACGGATAATGATGCAGCACGAAACGAAGAATTTGTAAACGGTTATACAAAATTCCTCGGTACGATAAGGAGTAAAAATCCTGAAATACCGATTTTATGTATGCTCGGTACGATGGATAAAAGACTGTGTGGTTCAGTAGAAAGAGCGGTTGAACTTTTTAACAGTAAGAATAATACGGATAATGTATATTATCTTGAACTTCCGTTTCAGGATGAAGCTGACGGACTCAGCATAAACTGGCATCCTACGGTTAAGACTCATAGAAAAACGGCTGAAATTGTTGAGAAAAAGATAATTGAAATATTAAAAAAATAATAAAATACTTACAGCTAAGGTTTTATGGGAAAGGTCTGATTAAAAATGCGGGATATATTGGTTAAATTAAAATATATATGTATGATATGCTTATTGCTGTCAGCAGTCAGCATTTTTGATTCTGATACTGCGTCAGCAGACGAATTGTCTACAGTAAAACTTAAAGTAGGTTTTTGCCGGCTTGACGGATTTTTTGAGTACGATTCAAATGGAGATGAATGTGGATATGGTGTAGATTATCTGAACGAAATATCCAAATTTTCAAGTATTCATTTTGATTATAGTTATATAAAAGTAAAATCGTGGGAAGAATTGTCGGGACTTCTTAAAAGTGGCAGGATTGACATTATCATGCCGGTATCGGAGCCGGTTAAGGCTTCAAGTGAACTGAGTTTTACTACTGAGGATATAATGACTACTTATCACGCCATAATGACGAAGAAAAATCGTGGTGACCTGTATTATGATGACTATAACAGCATATACAGGATGAAGATTGCAATAACAAAACAGCTCCTTGATTATGTGGGGATGAAGTCTTATTTAAAATCCATAAATGTATATAAAAATCTAGTATATTATGATGATTACAATGAATGTAAACAGGCTTTAGACGATGAGAAAGTGGACGGTGTCATAAGCAATGTTATGGATCTTACTGGTGATATGAAGATTTTAAATAAATTCAGTGTATCTCATAATTATATTGTTATGAAAAACACTAATCCATATTATAAAGATGTCAATAAAGCACTTACGGAGCTTAAGCTTGCCGAGCCGACATTTGAGAATGATCTTAATGTAAAATATTATCCGGACAGAATAAACACACCTCTTGGAAAGCACGAAGAAAATTATCTCAGAAAAAACAATATATTAAATGTTGCAGTATATGATGACTATAAGCCTATAAGTTATTATGACAAAAAGAGTCATAAATATAAAGGGATAGCAGTAGATCTTATGGATAAGCTGGGCGAAAAGCTCGGAATAAGGTTTAAGTATTTTGCGATAAATACGAAGGATCCCTATGATATGTTCAATAGTACGAAAACTGATATTGTACTGCCGGTCTATGTTGATGACCTGATGTATTATAAAAAGTATTTTATAACAAAAAGTCTGTTTGACTCAGATATAAATTATATAACAAAGAGCAGTTATGGAACGCTTAATGACAATGCGAGAATTGCGGTGGTAAAAAAATATAAATATATATCAGATTGTCTGAAAAACAAAACACAATACAATATTGTTGAGTATGACACGATAGAAGATGCCTGTAACGGGGTAAATGACGGTGAGGTGGATGCATTTGCGACCAGTACATACAAAGCAAAGTATATCATTCAAAGTCCTAGATACAGGCAGCTTGATATAAGAGAATTTAATAATATATCAGTGCCGTTTGGTCTTGCGATAAACAACAATTCCATATTAGAATCAGCTTTAAACAAAGGAATACAGTACATAACATCAGAAGAAAGAAAAAATATTATAGATAAAAATACAGCATATAAATGGTCTGACCTTTCTTGGTATGATAAGCTGTACTCCTATATAGATGTACTTTCATTTGTTTCACTTATACTTGTATTTGCAGTTATCGGAATATTAATCTACATAAACAGCAAAAAGAAATTTATTGAGCAGATACAGCAAAAGAGTGATGAGGCAATAAAAGCAAGCCGTGCAAAAACTGACTTTTTATCGAGAATGAGTCATGAGATAAGAACACCTATGAATGCTATACTCGGCATGGCGGCTATAGGACGGTCGAGCACGGAGATAAAGAAAAAAGATGAGTGCATAGACCAGATAATTGATTCCGGCAATTTTCTGCTGCAGATAATAAACGACATTCTGGATATGAACAAGATTGAGCAGAATAAGATTGAATTAAAAGAAGAATATGTCGAGAGCATGGATTTTGTTGGTTCAATAAAGAAAATGTTAGAGGCAAATGCAAAAAAATACAATGTTGAACTTAGGGCAGATTTCAGCAAGTACAGATCTTTTCTTATCAAGATAGATCCGCTTAGGACAAAGCAGATATATGTAAATATCATAAATAATGCGTTGAAGTTTTCAAACAGCGGTTCCTATGTCGATTGGATAATGGAGGTAGAGGACATAGATGAAAAACTTGTTCATATTCATTGTGTAATAAGAGATTATGGTTGTGGGATGAGCAAAGAATTTCAGAAAAAGATGTTTATGCCGTTTGAACAGGAATATAATGAATTTACAAATAAAGTTGAGGGAACCGGACTTGGACTTACGATTGTAAAAAATCTTGTTGAGATAATGGGTGGAACTATAGAATGTGAGAGTGAACCCATGAAAGGCACAACATTTACGATAGACTTTGACAGGGAAGTTCATAGTATTGATGAAGCAAAAAGAAATTCAGCAGTAAAGCCGGACGAAAGTATTTTAAAGGGTAAAAATGTATTATTGGCAGAGGATAATGATATAAATGCTGCCGTTGCAATGGAAATATTGAAAGCACATGGAATGAATGTAGAGCGTGCAAAAGACGGTCAGGAAGTAGTAGATATGTATTTAAGGTCAGATCAGGGCAGATATGATGTTATACTTATGGATGTCAGAATGCCTAAAATTGATGGGATGCAGGCGACAAAGATAATCAGAAATTCATCGCATGAGAGAGCAAAAAGCATCCCTATAATAGCGATGACGGCAGATGCATTTGATGAGGACATGAAAAGAACAATGCAGGCTGGCATGAATGCACATTTGACAAAGCCGATAGATATAAAGAAGCTTATAAAAACGCTTGTGTCACTTATCCGTAAAGAAAATTAAAAATATAATCAGCAATACAATGAGCAAGCCTAAATATTACCGATTATATTTTTAGGGTTGAACTGTTACTAAAAGTCAGATAAGAATCAAATCTACACTTGACATTCACACTAGAAATGGGTTAATATATACGGCAGAGTGAGATTTAAGTTGCAATTCACATTAGTGTGGATGGCATTATATTTAAGTCACATGAAGGGGTACACCACCGCGGGTGTATTTCTTTGTGTGGCTTTTTTTATTATATATGACAAAGTCATATATAATAAAAAAAACTCCGCGGATGTGCACAGATGCGTAAAGTAATTAGTTGCAAAAAACGTGCAACACGCATCTGGCACGCAAAGTGTTGCAAAACCATCAAAGATTTAGAAAAAATGAAATATAAGCAGGTTTGCCCACTTTGTTCTCTAGTTATTAAATTCGCAAGGCAAGATAACTTGTCCTCAGACAATACTAATTTTAAAGGAGAGCGATATATGGTACATATTAATGGAAAAGACGAAAATGCGGCAGGTATGACTATTCAGAAATACCTTGATGACAATGATTATAAGGTTACGCACATTGCGGTTGAGTGTAACGAAAAGATAATTGATAAAAGTGACTATTCAAATTATATTTTAAAAGATAATGATGTTGTAGAAATAGTAAGTTTTGTTGGAGGTGGCAGTGGTATGTCAAAAGATACATTTACATTAGGTGGAAAAGAATTTTCATCAAGATTTATTTTAGGTTCAGGAAAATATTCAATGGAGCTTATCAAAGCGGCTGTTGAAAATGCAGGTGCACAGATAATCACACTTGCGGTAAGAAGAACAAATACAAAGAAAAGTGAAAATATTCTCGACTATATTCCGGAGGGTGTAACACTTCTTCCTAATACATCAGGTGCAAGGGATGCAAAAGAAGCAGTCAGAATAGCAAGAATGTCAAGAGAACTCGGCTGCGGTGATTTCGTAAAGATTGAGATAATGAAAGACAGCAAATATCTTCTTCCTGACAATGCCGAGACGGTAAAGGCTACGGAAATTCTTGCAAAAGAAGGATTTACGGTACTTCCTTATATGTACCCTGACCTTTATACAGCGAGAGATCTTGCAAATGCGGGAGCCGCCGCTATCATGCCGCTTGCATCACCGATAGGTTCAAACAAAGGTCTTGCGACAAAAGAATTTATCCAGATAATAATTGACGAGTCGGATCTTCCGGTAATAGTTGATGCAGGTATCGGAAAACCTTCACAGGCTTGTGAAGCTATGGAGATGGGAGCCGCCGCTATCATGGCAAACACGGCTATTGCGACAGCCGGTGATATTCCGGCAATGGCAGGTGCATTTAAGTCGGCTATCGAAGCAGGAAGAAATGCGTATCTTGCGGGACTTGGACGAGTGCTTGAGAGAGGTGCACAGGCATCTGATCCGCTTACGGGATTTTTGAGGGATTGATTAAATGAAATTTTGTAAGATATTGAACGCAGATTGCAAAACGACTGCATTCATAAGCAACCCGCTTTACGGATTTTATCGGCTTATACTATATGTTACGGCATAGTAACATATAGTTAAGACGGTTTCGTCAATTTAGGTTGAATATGAGATAAGTTGAATTTACATCATATAGGAAAAGAGGAAGAAAAATGGCTGAAAATCAATTTTTTGTAGATTCTGATAAATTGTCAGAAAAGGCTTTAGAGCATAAGCATAAGTTAGAGACTGACCCATCCTGCCGTACTAATCACATGGAGTATATGGAGGGTATGGAGCAGATAAATTCTGATGTTATGGATAAGGTTCTCTCTCAGATGAACTCATATGATTATGATAAATATACTGCTGTTGATGTGCGAAGGGCACTTAACAGTGAGACTTGCAATATTGAGGATTTCAAGGCTCTTTTGTCACCTGCCGCCGCTCCGTTCCTTGAAGAGATGGCACAGAGAGCAAAGATTGAGACGAGTAAACATTTTGGAAATACGGTCTATTTGTTTACACCGCTCTATATTGCTAATTATTGTGAGAATTATTGTGTTTACTGTGGTTTTAACTGCTACAATGACATTAACAGAAAGAAACTCAATGCTGATGAGATAGAGCATGAGATGAAAGTCATCGCCGACTCAGGCATCGAGGAAATACTTATGCTCACGGGTGAGAGCAGAAGTGCAAGTGATGTTAAATACATAGGTGAAGCGTGTAAACTTGCCGCAAAGTATTTTAGAAATGTAGGTCTTGAGATTTACCCGGTAAACAGTGATGAGTACAAGTATCTTCACGAGTGCGGTGCCGATTATATAACGGTGTTCCAGGAGACATACAATTCAGATAAATACGAGACACTTCATCTTATGGGACATAAAAGAGTATTTCCTTACAGGTTTGAAGCACAGGAGCGTGCCATTATGGGAGGCATGAGAGGTGTAGGTTTCTCAGCACTTTTAGGTCTTTCAGATTTTAGAAAGGATGCACTTGCAAGTGCACTTCATGTTTATTATCTTCAGAGAAAATATCCTCATGTTGAGTATTCACTTTCATGTCCGAGACTTCGTCCTATCATCAATAATGATAAGATAAATCCACTTGATGTGCACGAAAAAGAGCTTTGTCAGGTGCTTTGTGCATATAGGATATTCCTGCCGTATATTGGAATAACGGTTTCATCAAGAGAGCAGAAGCATTTTAGGGACGGAATAGTAAAAATTGCCGCAACAAAGGTTTCGGCGGGAGTATCAACCGGCATAGGCGACCATGAGAGCAAATATGCAGGCGAGGACGATGCAGATGCAGGCGATGAGCAGTTTGAAATTTCTGATGCAAGAAGTTTTGATGAGATGTATGGAGATATGGAGGATGAGGGATTGCAGCCAGTCCTCAATGATTATGTGTATGTTGGATAGAAAGAACATTGTTTATAACACAAACGTTGTTTATAACACAAACATTGTTTATAACACAAACGTTGTTTGTGTGACAAACCGCAGGCTCGTGAAAGCATATGCAGAAACCGCAGGCGAATCAGACACAAATACAAAATTTGCAAAAGCATATGCAGAAACCACAGACAAGATGAACTTCACAAAAAAAAGGGAAGAAATGTCCTCATTTACTCCGTTTCTTGAAAAGATAGAGGAGGCTGCAAAAAAGCAGCCTGCCTTTATCATACTTCGTGAAAAGGATCTTCCACCCGTTACATACAGGGAACTTGCCATTAAAGTCCTTGAGATATGCGAAAATGCAGGAGTGTCATGTGTGCTTCATTATTTTTATAAGGAAGCAATCGAACTCGGAGTGAAAAAGATACATCTTCCGCTTCATATTCTTGAGAAAATGACAGAAAGAGAGAAAAACTGTTTTGAAGTGATAGGTGTCTCGACACATTCAGTAGAACAGGCAAAGATGGCTGAGGAACTTGGAGCATCCTACATAACAGCAGGTCATGTATTTGTCACGGACTGCAAGAAAGGGCTTGCACCGAGAGGACTTGGATTTCTTAAGGAAGTATGCGAAAGCGTTGACATAGATGTCTATGCCATAGGTGGAATATCTGAGGAAAATATGAGCGGCTGTATAGCTGCCGGGGCAAAAGGTGTCTGTATGATGTCGGGTTTTATGAAGTGAAATGCTTGGCATATACAAAAATGTGTAAAATATTATAATATGCGTATATCATATAGGTAAAAACTCTGTTTAATTAAAAATATAAAATTAAGGTAACAGTTCAGCCCCAAAAAACAAGCCAATAATACATCGAGCAAGCTCGTGTATTATTGACTTATCTTTTTTTGGCTGAACTGTTATTATTTACTGTAAAAATTGTCATATTTTATTGATATGAGAAAAAAAATAGGGTAAAATACATATATAAGATTTAAGCAAAGAAGGTGGATAGGTGTGAGCTTTATAAATACAAATGAATTATGTACAGGGTGCAACAAATGTATTAGAAATTGCCCGGTTTTTCCGTCAAACAGTGCGGTAGAGAATAATAAGGTAAATGTTGTTTTAGATGCCTGCATAGACTGTGGAGAGTGCATAGATGTATGTACTCATAATGCAAGGGAATATACGGATGATATAAAAGAATTTTTTGATGCTGTTAAAAACGGTCAAAAGATAACCGTTGTTATTGCTCCTGCATTTATAGCCAATTATCCGACACAGTATAAAAGGATACTCGGTTATCTAAAGGAACTCGGTGTGTCACACATTTACAGTGTAAGTTTTGGTGCTGACATTTGCACATGGGGGTATCTCAAATATTTTGAAAAAACAGGAAAGAAAGGCATGATTTCAAGTCCATGTCCGGCAGTTGTAGATTATATAGAGAAGTATAGAAAAGAACTTATAGAATATATGATGCCTGTTTACAGTCCGGTCATGTGCATGGCAAAGTATCTGAAAAAATATGAACACATCACAGAAAAGATAGCATTTTTATCACCTTGTATTGCTAAAAAATCAGAGATAAACGATAAAAATTGTGAGCAGCTCATTTCATACAATGTGACATTTAACAATTTTATGGATTATATAGGTGATGCATACAAAACAGCGAGGGGATACAATGACGAACTTGCATATGGTCTTGGAAGTATGTATCCTATGCCTGGCGGCTTAAAGGAAAATGTAAAATGGTTCCTCGGTGAGGATGTGTCTGTCAGACAGGTTGAAGGTGAACATGAAGCATATAGATTTTTGGATGAGTATAAACCGTCATCGGATAGTCCGATAATGATAGATATACTCAACTGCGGAAACGGATGTCTGTTTGGAACGGGTACGCAGTCAGGGGTTGACGGGCAGAAAGTGTATGCTGAAATGTCAAGACAGAGAAAAATTGCAAAGACTGAGGCAAAAAAACTAGATTTAAAGTTCAAAAAATATCGTCATGGACTGAAAATGCGAGCCCGCAGGAAAGATACAAGGCATTATGCAGGCAGTTTGAAAATCTTAACCTCAATGACTTTGTCAGAAATTATACAGACAGAAAGATAGATATTAATACACCGTCGGCAACACAGCAGAATGAAATCTTTAGAGATATGAATAAAATTACGAGTGAGCAGCAATGTATTGACTGCGGATGCTGCGGTTATGACAGTTGTAAAGAGATGGTTAAGGCTATTTACAATGGCATCAATCGAAAAGAAAATTGTATTTATTACATAAAGAGTGTCGTAGAGAATGAGAGGGATGAGATTTCAAAGCTTCGTGAAATGGAAAAAGAAAATCAGATAAAAAAGGATGAAATGATAGCAGAAATCGTAAAGCAATTTGAAAGTATAGGCAGTGGGATTGCTGAATTATCAAAGGCAAACGATACATCTGCGGGTGAAGCGACAGATATTTCAAAGATGGTTTCTGAAATATCTGAAAGATGTAACGAACTTACTGATTCACTCGGTGTAATGTCCGAATTTATCGATGTGTTTAAGTCTACATCTGAGAATATTACGGGAATAGCCGGTCAGACAAATATGTTATCGTTAAATGCTTCGATAGAAGCGGCGAGGGCAGGCGAATCGGGCAGAGGATTTGCGGTTGTTGCGGGGCAGATTGGCAAACTTGCAGATGAGACTAAAACACTTATCATTCAAAATAATAATAAGGCAGATGAGACATTGCCGAAGATGCAGCTTTGTATTGAACTTATTAAAAATCTCGTAAATGACATTGAAAGTATAAACGAGAAAGTAGCGGCTATAGCAGCAACAACAGAAGAAATTTCTGCACAGAGCCAGAGTTTGCAAATGATGTCGGGTGATATTGAGGAAAGTGTCAAGCTTATATAGCAGGCAGAAGTGTGAGTCAAAATTTAGTATGTTTTAGGATAAAATTACTATATAATTAACATTTTGGTCTATATAAGATTGCTTATACGATAGGTGGCATGAATTTTATAAAATAAAAACGGAGAAAATGGAGGAAAAATATGGATATTGAAAGGAATGTGAAAAATAAAAGTGAAACGGCAGATACAGAAAGGATAGGCTTTTTGCACTCTTTAAAAGCAAAGATATTGCTGCTTGTAGCGGCAGCGGTAGTGCTTACCGTGGTACTTAATCTATGGACGGTTATACCTAAATCATCATCAAACATATCAGAACTTACATCAAACTATATGCTAGATGTAGCGATGGTTGCAGGTGAGGGTATTGACAATCAGATAAGAATGTCATCTTATGATTCGGTTATGTCGGGTGGAAATCTTTCAAGGATTGTCGGAAATGTAGAAATAAAAGGTGTAAAAGACAGTTATACATATATTGTAGATGGTGACGGAACTATGCTGTATCATCCTACTGCCGACAAAATAGGAAAACCTGTTGAAAATTCAGTTGTAAAAGGGGTCATTTCAAAATTAAAGTCAGAAAACAGACCGCAGCCGGAAGTGGTTCAATATAATTTTAATGGTGAAACAAAATATGCAGGAATTTATGTAGGTAAAAGTAAGGACTTCATTCTTGTTGTAAATGCAAATAAAAAACAGGCATTATCAGGGACAACTTCTATTGCAACATCGACTGTAAAGGGAAGTATTTTTGCAATGGTTTTGTGCCTTATAGCTGCAATATTTGTCACGAGAAAGATAGTTGCACCGATTATAAGTGCAACGGACACCGTTGAGAAACTTGGAAACCTCGATTTCAGTGGAGATGTTTCTTCGGATAAAAAGATGCTTAACAGAAAAGATGAAGTCGGTGTGATGTTGAGGTCGATTACCGAATTGAAGAATATTATAGTAAAAGTTATGGCGGAAATCCGTGCATATAGTGAAAGTTTAGGTGAGGCTGCCGAGGCATTGAAGAATAGTGCAAATGAGTCATCAACAGCTGCCGGACAGGTGGAGACAGCTATCACAGGTATAGCAGACGGAGCGTCATCACAGGCACAGGAAACCCAGTCCGCTACGGAAAATGTTATTGTTATGGGAAAAATGATAGAGCAGGCGTCAACGGAAGTCGAGCAGCTTGGAGATAATGCGGCAGATATGCATAAGGCAAGCGAAAATGCAATGAGTATTCTTGCTGAACTTGAAAAAATCAATCAAAAGACAATGGAAGCTATTCATATTATAGGAGAGCAGACGCAGAAAACAAATGAATCGGCTGCAAAGATTAAAGTTGCGACGGATATGATTTCGGAAATAGCAGAAGAAACTACACTTCTCTCACTAAACGCAAGTATTGAGGCGGCAAGAGCAGGCGAGCAGGGCAGAGGATTTGCAGTTGTCGCAAATCAGATACAAAAACTTGCAGAGCAGTCGGCAGATGCTACAACACAGATTACGGAAGTTATCAGTGAACTTGTAAATGATGCTCAAGAGAGTGTACAGACTATGGATGAAGTAAAAGAGGTAATGAATCAGCAGAGTGAAAATGTGTCTCAGACTGAGAAAGCGTTTAAAAATGTTGAAAAAGGAATTGCAGAGTCTATAGAAAGTGTTGAAAAAATTACAGACAAGACAAGAAAACTTGATGAGGCAAGAGCCGGAGTTGTTGATGTTGTGCAGAGCCTTTCAGCAATAGCAGAAGAAAATGCAGCAAGTGCAGAAGAAACATCTGCTTCAGCAAGCGAGGTAGGTTCAATAATGGAAGATGTATCACAGAATGCAAATATGCTTGATGAGATAGCGGTTAAACTGAATGAAAATGTTAAGAGGTTTAAAATCTAATGAAATATCAAGGAAGTCCCCGGCTTATTGCGTATAGCAATAAGCCGGGGACTTTTTTTGATGTATAGGAAAATGCTCATAATGAAGCGTGATGCCAGGGTAAAACGCTATTAGGGATATAAGCTTTTTCTGATATGTTGCAGCAGCAATTAATCGTGTTATAAGCAGTATCGGAGTGGGTTACGATTTTTATTTTAATGTTGATTTTGTATGGTTTACTGTCTGTAATGAGAAAGAAAATCCTTGAGTCCCTCCATAGACTTTTCAAGAACTGAAAGCTGTGGAAGATAAACAACACGGAAGTGGTCAGGACTTTCCCAGTTAAATCCGCTTCCGGGAACGATAAGGACTTTCTTTTCACGGAGAAAATCAATAGCAAATTTCTCATCATTTAAAATATTGAACTTTTTAATGTCGAGTTTAGGGAAAATATAAAATGCTGCTTTAGGTTTTACGGCAGATACTCCCGGAATATCGTTTAAAGCCTTGTAGATAAAATCTCTCTGTTCAAAAATTCTTCCGCCCGGCTGGATATAAGTTTCAACGCTCTGGTATCCGCCAAGTGCAGTCTGAACAATTGACTGTGCAGGAACATTTGAGCAGAGTCGCATATTAGAAAGCATATTCAATCCCTCGATATAGTCTTTTGCAATATCTTTTCGACCGCTTAATATCATCCAGCCTATTCTAAAGCCTGCAATCATATGTGATTTTGAAAGACCGCTGAAAGTTATGCAGAAAAGGTCAGGGGCAAGTGATGCTATTGAAATGTGTTTTTCACCGTCCATGACAAGTCTGTCATAGATTTCGTCAGAGAAAATCATAAGCTGATGTTCTCTTGCAAGTTCAACAATCTGTTCAAGAATTTCCTTAGGGTAGAGGGCACCGGTAGGATTGTTAGGGTTGATGATAACGATAGCTTTTGTCTTATCTGTAATCTTGCTTCGCATATCTTCAATATCAGGATACCATTCAGATTGTTCATCACATATATAGTGAACAGCTTTACCACCGGCAAGTGTTGCGGTAGCTGTCCAGAGGGGGTAATCAGGTGACGGAATAAGAATTTCATCTCCGTTGTTGAGGAGTGCCTGCATACAGAGATTGATAAGTTCGCTTACACCGTTTCCGGTATATATGTCATTTATAGTCACATTAGGAATATTTTTAAGCTGTGCATATTGCATGATTGCTTTTCTTGCCGTATAAATACCCTTTGAATCAGAATATCCCTGTGAATATTCAAGTTCGTGACGCATATCTATAAGAACTTCTTCCGGGGCTTCAAATCCAAAAGGAGCAGGGTTTCCGATATTAAGTTTAAGGATTTTTGAACCCTCGGCTTCCATTCGGTTAGCCTCATCAAGAACGGGACCTCTTACATCATAAAGTACATTATCAAGTTTTGAAGATTTTTTTAAAGTTTTCATTTTTGCATATCCTTTCTCAGAATTGTCTGACGGTTTATCACTGTTAAAATTATTTCGTGAGTTGTTATTTGTATTATTATCTGATGTTTTATTGTTTTTACAAATATCCGCTGAGTTATTATTTTTAAAATCTGTCGCAGATGCCTGAGTGGTATCTGTTTTTTTGCCGAAGTTATCATCTCCGGTACGATTGTAGCGATTTTTTGAAATATCCTCTTTTATGCTGCTTTCTGCACCTGAAAACTCCTGTGGAACATCAAATCCCTGCAGCCAAGCCGGATTAACATCAAGGGCAAGACTTAACACATTTAATATATCTTTTCCGGGCTTATTTTTTCCGCTGCAATATTGGCTTAAATAATTTTTGGCAAGCTTGACATTATATTTTTCACAATATGGTATGGCGAGGTTGAGGACATCAACCTGTTTTAAACCACGCTGATTCATAATATATTTAAGGCGTGCCGCGACGCTTTCTGTTTTATTCATAAAAAACCTCATTTCTGCAAACACTTTTTATCTTATAGCCGGTGTCTGACTTTGAACTTTATATCATAATATTATAATATCACTGGTTCAAAAAAAGTTCAAGAAAAATAAAACAATAAAAGAAATTAAAGGTAACAGTTCAAAATATTCGAACCTAGTTCTGAGCATATGTAATCGGAGGCTATGTAAATATGTTTTTCGTAACAGTTCAGCCTTCCATTTATTACAATCATAAACCTGCCAGCAAACTGTCAGTCGCTGCTACGCAGCTTATGTTTACCTCATATATAAATGAAAGGCTATTTTACCATAAAAATATAATCAGCAATACAATGAGCAAGCTCAGATATTAACGATTATATTTTTATGACCGGACTGTTACTGTTTTTCACATATTGATGTGTTAATGTTCGATTTTAACCTTTGCATCATAATATATACCTGTTATAATGTAAAAAACAATTATGAGCAGACAACAGAGCGGATTGCAAATATACGCTTTAATAGTTTATAGTATGTTTGTTAAAATTATATATATTTGTTAAAATAAAATGGTACATAATATATATGTATTTGGTATTAAGAAAACAATTATTAAGTTTTAAAGAAGATTGTGTGAAAAATAAAATTTTTCACATACAAGATTTGTGTCTGCGTACACCTGGCACAAACTTGTTATACAAAAAATGTGTGCAGAAATGAGGATTTTTATGGCAAAAAACAGTAATTATGATTATGAGGAAACGATGGTGACACTTACGGATGAAGATGGAGTTGACAGAGATTTTTATATAGATGAAATTTATGAAGTTGACGGAAAGACATATTGTGCCGCAATCCCAGGGGATGTGGAAAATGTCACGGAATATTATGTGTTTAGACTGAAAGACCTCGGAAATGATGATTTTGAGATGGAAGACATAGATGACGAAGAAGAATATGATGCGGCAGCAGATGCTTACGAGGAAAAGCTTGATGCGAGAGCGTGGAGCAGAATGATGGAGCAGAAGTAAAATTATGTCATTCAAACAATCGAATTTTTAGTGCAACAATAATTAAATTTAATGTGGTTTTTTTGACAGAAATAAATGTTATAATGAATGAAACTAAAGGCACAGTGCCTAAAAGTAATGTACTCTCGGAATCTTCTGAACGAAGAATTTCGAGATGGATTATTGATATACAATGACATTTTCGCAGTGCGTACACGGTGTGTACGACGAGAAAATG
>ERZ650918.837-NODE-837-length-31072-cov-11.169713_pt1 | contig 31072 bp, 28 predicted proteins | sample MGYA00514758_ERZ650918 | MGnify/ENA metagenome assembly ERZ650918 | reverse complement strand
CATTCCCGTATAATATGGATCTTCTCCTGAGAATCCGCCTTTCCCCATAAGGCTGTCGCAGACCGGAGCCTGGATCTTGTGGGCAAGTGCACGGACTTCTTCAGATGCATCTGCGATCACAGCACCGCCGCCAACAAAAATAAATGGCTTTTTCGCTGCTGCGATCATCTGGGCTGCTGTATCCACATCCTTCGGACGGATGGTGTCAACCTTCGGCTCTACGGCTGTGATGGTGTGACGGATATATTCACATTTTGCTGCGGTTACGTCCTTTGGCACATCTACGAGTACCGGACCAGGACGACCGCTTTTGGCGATGATAAAAGCTTTGCGGATGGTGTCTGCAAGCTTTGTTACATCTTTGACAATATAGCTGTGTTTTGTCACAGGCATTACAATGCCTGCGATATCAACTTCCTGGAAGGAATCTTTTCCAAGAAGGGCAGTTCCAACATTACAGGTAATTGCTACCACAGGAACAGAGTCCATACACGCGGTGGCAATTCCGGTTACCAGGTTGGTTGCACCTGGGCCGGAAGTTGCCAGACACACTCCGACCTTTCCTGTCGCACGGGCGTAACCGTCTGCCGCATGGGAAGCTCCCTGCTCATGGGAAGTAAGTACATGTTTAATTTTATCACTGTATCGGTAAAGGGCGTCATAAACGTTCAGAATAGCTCCGCCTGGATATCCGAAAACGGTATCCACACTTTGCTCCAGCAAACATTCTATGATGATCTCCGCTCCTGTAAGCTGCAATTTCATTTCCTCCTGGTATATTATACTGTAAAAATCCCTGACATTTGCTATGAAAGAACCATGCTTTCATGAACCATAATTCCATTCACATGTCCGAATAAGAATCTTATTATTTCGCTTTCGGAACCTCGAGGATCGCACCGCGGTTTCCGGAAGTAACCATTGCTGCATATCTTGCCAGGTATCCGGTTGTAACCTTCGGCTCTCTCGGCTGCCATTTTGCTTTTCTTGCTGCCATTTCTTCGTCTGAAACTGCAATCTCTAATTTCATCTCCGGAATATTGATACGGATGATATCGCCCTCTTCCACAAGTGCGATCGGTCCGCCGACTGCTGCCTCCGGTGACACATGTCCGATGGAAGCTCCACGGCTTGCGCCGGAAAAACGTCCGTCTGTGATCAATGCTACGGATGAGCCAAGTCCCATACCTGCGATCGCTGAAGTTGGATTTAACATTTCACGCATACCAGGTCCGCCTTTTGGTCCCTCGTAACGGATCACAACCACGTCACCGGCAACGATCTTACCGCCTTTGATCGCAGCAATCGCATCTTCCTCACAGTCAAATACTCTCGCCGGTCCCTCATGCACCATCATCTCATCACAGACTGCGGAACGTTTTACAACACTTCCGTCCGGTGCAAGATTTCCTTTTAATACAGCAAGACCGCCTGTTTTACTGTATGGATTATCGACTGGTCTGATGACTTCCGGATTCTTATTTACAGCATTGGCAATATTTTCGCCCACTGTCTTTCCTGTCACAGTCATGCAGTCTGTATTCAGTAAACCAATGTCTGCAAGTTCTTTCATAACGGCATAGACACCGCCTGCCTCGTTTAAGTCCTCCATATAAGTAGGACCTGCCGGAGCAAGATGGCAGAGGTTCGGTGTTTTTTCACTGATCGGGTTTGCAAATGCGATATCAAAATCGAATCCGATCTCATGTGCGATCGCCGGAAGATGTAACATACTGTTCGTAGAACAGCCTAATGCCATATCTACCGTCAATGCATTTAAAATGGCATCTTTTGTCATGATATCCCTTGGACGGATATTCTTGCGGTACATATCCATAACTGCCATACCTGCATGTTTTGCAAGTTTGATTCTCTCAGAGTAGACAGCCGGGATCGTTCCGTTTCCACGAAGTCCCATGCCGAGTGCCTCTGTCAGACAGTTCATGGAATTTGCTGTGTACATACCGGAGCAGGAGCCACAGGTCGGACATACTTTTTCTTCGTATTCTCTTACATCATCCTCCGTCATGGTTCCTGCTGCATAGGAGCCGACTGCCTCGAACATAGAAGATAAACTTCTCTTTTTGCCCTGAACGTGTCCGGCAAGCATCGGTCCGCCGGATACAAATACGGTCGGAACATTGATACGTGCTGCTGCCATTAAAAGTCCAGGAACATTTTTATCACAGTTTGGCACCATGACAAGTGCATCAAACTGATGTGCAAGTGCCATACACTCAGTGGAATCTGCGATCAGATCCCTGGTTACAAGGGAATACTTCATTCCGATATGCCCCATCGCGATTCCGTCACAGACTGCGATCGCCGGAAATACAACCGGTACTCCGCCCGCTTCTGCAACGCCTAATTTTACTGCATTTACGATTTTATCAAGATTCATATGGCCCGGTACAATCTCATTGTAGGAGCTTACGATACCGACCATCGGTTTGTTCATTTCTTCTTCCGTGAAGCCTAATGCATTAAAAAGACTTCTGTGAGGTGCCTGCTGCATCCCTTTTTTTACATTATCGCTTTTCATGTAATCCTCCTTGTTTTGCGGAGCAAAATGCGAACCCTCTGGTGAGCAGAGGATTTTACTCCTTGTTTCGCGGAGCAAAATGCGAACCCTCTGGTGAGCAGAGGATTTTACTCCTTGTTTTGCTTCCTATATTAAATACGTTCGCAGATCAGATCACCCATCTGTGCGGTACCGACCTGTGTCACGGCGTTTCGTTTATCTTCTTCCTGCGGCATGATATCAATCGTGCGATAACCGTCTTTTAATACCTGTTTTACGGCTGCCTCAATGGCATCTGCCTCTTTATCAAGGTCAAAGGTATAACGAAGCATCATTGCTGCACTTAAGATTGTTGCGATCGGGTTTGCGATACCTTTTCCTGCGATATCCGGTGCTGAACCGCCGCTCGGCTCATAGAGACCGAATTTTGTATCGTTTAAGCTGGCGCTTGACAACATTCCGATGGAACCTGTCACCATGCTCGCCTCGTCGGATAAGATATCTCCGAACATGTTTTCTGTTAAAATGACATCAAACTGTTTCGGATCTTTGACTAACTGCATCGCACAGTTGTCAACTAACATATGCTCATAGGTGACTTCCGGATAGTCCTTTGCTACTTCCTCGACCACTTTTCGCCAGAGTCTTGAGGAATCCAGCACATTTGCCTTGTCCACGCTCGTCACTTTTTTGCGGCGTTTCATGGCAATGTCAAATCCTCTCTTTGCGATCCTGCGGATCTCTGTCTCGCTGTATGTCAGGGTATCTGTCGCAGTCATCACACCGTCAACTTCCTCGGTTTTTCGTGCACCGAAATATAATCCTCCAGTCAGTTCACGCATGATCATCATATCAAATCCGTCCCCGATGATGTCGTCGCGGAGTGGACATGCCTCTTTTAATTCTTCATATAAGTAAGCCGGTCTTAAATTTGCAAATAAATTCAGAGACTTTCTTAATTTTAATAATCCTGCCTCCGGTCTCAATTCCGGTGCCAGTTTATACCACGGAGAGGTTGCTGTATTACCGCCAATGGAACCCATAAGCACTGCATCGGACGCTTTTGCTGCTGCGATCGCCTCATCGGTTAACGGCACGCCTGTTGCATCAATCGAACAGCCGCCCATCAAAATCACTTCATATAGAAAACTGTGACCATACTTTGTTCCGATCTTGTCTAATACTTTTTTTGCCTCTGCCACGATCTCCGGTCCGATTCCGTCACCGGAAATCACGCCAATCTTACATTCCATGCTCTGATCCCTCTTTCTTTTCCTCTGTCAGATATGTGTAACTGATTTTTCGCCTGTCAGAAAGTATCCTGCCTTTCTGCACCATAGAATGCATACTCTGCGAACATCCTGCTTTATTATGAATAAAAAGAAAATCAGCGGCTGCTGTGCGCCCACACTTTATCACATTACTAACAGACAGTATGTATAATGTCTATAATAATGTAATTTGTGAAACATTGCAACCTCTGATTCTATTTTTCTTTTTTATAATATTTATAACCTGGTATTATGAAAGTGCTTTCTTTTCATTACCTGGTTGTATACCATGGTATAGCTTAAGCGCTCATTACGGATAACAGACTGCGGAAGATTCCATCTTTTTGGATCAGTTCATCATAATTGCCGCGTTCGATGATGGCGCCTTTGGAAAATACCAGAATTTCATCATATTGTTTTAAGCTGTCTGCTTTTAACTGGTGTACGATATTTAAGATGGTCGTGTCTGACTGCAGGACGGTCTGTTCGATTTTTGCTGCCATGAGGCTGTCAAGACTGGATGTCGCTTCGTCTAAGATCATGACAGGAGTATTGCGGAGGAATGCCCTGGCTATGGCAATGCGCTGTTTTTCTCCGCCGGAGAGATTGGAACCGGATTCCTGTATGGTAAAATCAAGTCCCTTTTCGTTCAGGTAGTCTCCCATACCGGCACGGATTAATGCCTGTTTGATGTTCTCATCCGAATAGCTTTCATAAAGGGAAACATTGTCCCGCAGTGTGCCGTCTAACACGACGACATTCTGATGAATGAGTGCAATGCTGCGGTAGAGTTCTTTCTTCTGGATATCGCTGATGCTCTGGCTGCCAAAACGGATCTCTCCTTCAAAATGGTTATAATAATGCATCAGCACATACATAAAGGTACTCTTTCCACTTCCGCTGTTTCCGACGATCGCATATTTTTTGCCAGGTTCAAAAGTTACGCTTAAATTATGTAAGACCTCTTCGCCCTCCTCGTAGGAAAAACGTAGATTTTCCACTGAGATTGGCAGTGCTGTTTTTAACTTTTCCCCATGGTCTGCATCTTTCGGCAGGTTTAAGATATCCGTCACCCGCTTTAAAACCGGCTGGCTTGTCTTATAGTCTGCAAGCAGTTTTGAGATCCACTGGATCGGTGTCTGGATATAGTTCATAAGCTGTATGGTTGCGATCAGGATACCGACCGTAACGTAACCTTTTAAAACTAAAATCCCGGCAATTCCCATCATGCACACATCGATCAGGAAACCGACCCCGCCGGAGATGCTTCTTGACATGTTCTGCGTATTGCGAACGGAAAAATGCGTCCTTTCCACTTCCCAGTTACATTTTTCATAATCGGTAAGGATCTCCCGCTCCACATGATAGCTCTTGATGACCTCATAGCCGTTCCAGATGTTTTTCAGTTTTCCGTTGTACCAGTCAAGCACATGGATGTATGATTTCTGGCGCGCTGAAATCTGTTTTCCAAACAAAAACGGCACGATTAACGGCACCGCACAGAGCAGAATCGCCGAAAATGCCAGCCACGGTTCCATCTGGTACAACGTGACCGTCGCGATCAGAAATGTGAGGATCTGGATCACAATGTTTGGCAGACACAGAAAATATTTTTCATCGAGCATACCGATATCATTGTTTAAGATCGATGTATACTCCGCGCTCTTGTGCAGACGGTAACTGTCGAGATCCGTGCTCACAATACTTTTACAGATGTCTTGTCTCACATCCACTAAGACTTTCTGTGAAAACTTCATCTCAAAATAGGAGCCGACATAGCCGAATGCTGCATAACAGACAACGATCACCACCCCTGCAATGCTCGTATGTAACATTTTTTGTGCATCCATGGCGGACACTGCGTCGATCATTTTCTGCATATAGAGTGCAAATAAAACTGCGGCTATGGTTTTTAGGACAGCGAAAAATACCCACGCCATAAGGTGTACTTTGTGCTTTTTGAAATATTCATTCATTGTTATTCTCCTTGCAGTCCGTATTTACTTGCAAATATTTTTCGCACATCTCTATAACATGATTTCCATTAATATTTTTTATTCTATCATAGACCATTTTTGCTATTTGGTATTCATTTTTTTCAATTAATATTGTAAATAATTGAAGAAGCTGCTCCTCATCCAATTTATTAATGTATTTTCTTGCTTGTACTAACTTATAGTTATATGAACATAAAATATTCTCAGACTCTATCGTTCCATTTAATGTGAACCGCGAATTTGAGCATCCACCCAAACACATATCCCCATACTTGCACTCACGACACAGCCCTTTCAAATCATCTCTTTTAAAATTTCTATTCCACAAAAATGAATCCTTAGAAAACCATATATCTCGCAATGATCCATCTCTGATATTTCCCTCTATCATTTTCTCATTTCTAATAGAAGTACATCCAACAATATCTCCATTTTGTAAAATACCAACTGATTTTTTTCCTGCCGAACATCCTGCCCAACAAGTATTCTGTTGCATACAAATTTGTTTTTTGTTGTAATAGCCTATTCCATCTGTCAGATGTATCTCTAATTGTCCTTCTTTCTTTTTATACGCAAAATCAATTATTTGTTCAATCATCCCTGGTTCAACAAATAATGTTTGTTGTTTAAGGAAATTACCCATTGGAAGTGTGATCTGTAGCTGCCAGAAATCAACCCCTATCTCCGAAAAGATATCATACATTTCGTCTAATTCTTCAATATTTTCATTGTTGATAGTAGTGGCTACCATTGTCTGTACACCATGATATTTTAATTTTTTTAACGCCAATAAATCTTTTTCAAAAGATCCCTCTTTTCTTATTTTATCATGAGTCTCTTTTACACCATCAATACTTATTGCACAAATTGCAATTCCAGCCTGTTTTATTTTTTCTACTAAATCATCCTCCACAAACCACCCATTAGAAATTATGTTTGTGTAAATTCCAGCTTTACTTAATTTTTCCGCAATCACATACCAATCTTTTTTTGTAGTTGGTTCTCCTCCTGTAAGTGTAACAAATTTTACTCCCATATTGATCAACTCATCACAAACATGTAAACATTCCTTCGTCGTCATTTCATCCAAATACGGTTGCGCACATGAAGAACCACAATGTTGACATCTCATATTACAACCATGTGTCATTTCCCAAACAGCATATTCTAATTGATATTCTATTCTACTATTTTCCATTTCACATTCTCCTTATTTTTTTATATAAAAAATGTCTGAGCATAGAACCTTTTCTTCTACGCTCAGGCATTTTTACACACTATTTCTGTACAAATATTTACATATTTTTTTGTTGTTCATTCTGCGCAGATCTACATACACCATAATCAACAGCATAACCTGACGCTGCTGCCTTGCTCTGCAATTGATTAAATTCTGATACAGAAACATATTCATCAAGTCCTAATCTTTCCATTACCTTTTCTAAATCTCTCATGGCATTCCTTCCTTTCATATTTTATATATCAACACTTAATAAGTGCTAATAACTTTTTTACTGTAAATCACCTGTTGCAAAAAGACCATGTCAAAACCGGAAAAAAATTTTTTCTGGTTTTGACATGGTCTTTTTATAATATCTATAACATAATATATTTAAAATCTCAGATATGAGGTACATACATATGAAAAAAATATTACATTCCTTTCTCTTAATATTATGTCTCTTCACAATAAATACCAATCATTCTTTTTCTTTGATTGTTAATTCCTACACGCTTATCGCTGACAAGAGCTACCCTATCATCGATACCTATAGCTTGGATTATTCTATCTTCTCCCCAAACATTGTTTCATAAAGATCAGAAAACACCTTTTTATCTAATTCACCACTTGCTGCGGCGCTTACAAAATATGCCTGCTTATACTTTTTACGGCAATATTCTGCCTTTTCTTCTCCCTCCATTCCACTTTCAATCATCTCATTCATATTCCATGCCATTTCCCCTAAAACAAATGTCATTATCGGTGCATTTGCATATTTTCTCACTTTTGGCAAAATATATTCACACAATTCCATGGAATACCGATAGTTTCCAACTGCCCCATAATACTTTGAAAGATTTGCAGCAATACTAAGTTCTTCGATCTCCCATTCTGCCATATATCCTTCCCGCAGGCTGCGCAGCAGCATTTCACAGATTTTTATACTTTTAGGATACTCATCTATTCTGCCATATGCCACAGCCAGCCGCTTTAAAAGTGTAATCTCCTGTTCCCGGAAAGGATATATCACATCACTGTCAAGAAATTTTTTATACTGTGGTACAACTTCTTCTGCAAGCTCTTCTAATGCTTCCACAAGCTGTTCTGCTGTAATGCGCTGCATATAATAATCCAAAAAAGTACTTTCCCGGCGGATATATCTTTGTGTAGATGCGTCTTTTCCAACAAGTTTTTTCATCTGCTCCATATAAAAGTCTGCTTTTTCAAAATCATGCTTTGCCATAGCATCCTCAAAATATTCTCTTTCCTGTATCAGTTCCATATCCCTGCTGACACACACTGCATAATTTTTTTCTGTGATCTGGTACATTTTCTCCATAAGTTGCCGATATGTATCACTTTTCACTTTATGTTTTCCGTTTTCAATTCTGGAAAGTGTTTCTACAGAACAGACACCCTCACTTAATTCTTCCTGTGTCATTTTCTTTGCAATTCTTGAAAGCCGTATCATATCACCAACATTATAATTTCCCATATGGCACCTCTTTCTACACTCTGTCACCCGTCGTTTTTATTTTTTGCACCAGTTCCACATTGTCCATGACAAGTGCCGTATAATAAGCCATCGTAAGTTCCACCTGACATTGTTTTTGATATTCCTGCTGCATGTCCTTGTTTCTCTGCATCAGCTCTTTTAACAGTCCTGCCTTCTTAAAATGCAATTCTGCCAGCCCACGCATCGTTCTGCTTTCTTTTACCAGTGTTAATGCCTGTTCAATATATTCCAGTTCCTTTTGTGCATCTCCTTTTTCTTCCTGTATGCTGGCAAGTTCTTTCAGAATGGACATTTCAGCCTGTTCCTTGATTTTTTTCGAATCATACTTTCTTATAAAAAGCAGCATTCTTTTCAATTCTGCCTCTTTCCATGAAATATCTTCCGAAAACTGAATCAGCCCCAAAAAAAGTTTTATCTCCATTTCACTGTATAAATCAGAAGTATTTTTCCTCTTTCCAAAAAAAGGTTTTGTCAAAAGTATCGCCTCATTTAATACAGCCTTGATTTCTTCTTTTGATGCACCACGTTTCTGTAACAGTTCTGCCTTTCCCCAGAGATAATATTGTTCATGAAGCACTTGTTTTTTTTGCATTACACTTTGATAACTCTGTAACAGTTTCTCCGCTGTATCCAGATTTTTCTCTTCTAAATTCCGATGGATATCTTTTCGTAACCGGAACAAGTTGTAATCTTTCTCATTCAATAACAATTCAAATTCAAGAACCTGCTTTCCTATTCTTGACAACAATGTCGCACTGACTAATGAATCCACCTCACGATATCCCTCTTCAATCCGGAACATCGTTGCTGGTGAACAAATTCCTTCACAAACCTGTGTCATGGACAATCCATACTTCTCCCGATAATACGACAATGCAATCCCTACCGTATTTAATTTCATCTTCTGCCCCTCTAAAACTTTTCTGTCAGGCAGCAGAATATAAATTCCATAAATATTCTACTCCTATAAAGAAAAACCTGTTATGTTTTCTCATCCACACATAACAGGCTTTCTGGTACTACACTTATTTCTCCATTGCTTCTTCCGGTTTCTCCACTGCGGAGATTGCAGCTTTCTGCATCGGGATACGGCAGTTCTTGTTATTACCGAACTCAACGATCACGGTATCATCTGCGATATCGATCACAGTACCGTAAAATCCGCTTGTTGTCAGTACAGTATCACCGACTGCAAGCTCTGACAGCATTGCATTTTTCTTCTTTGCTTCTTTCTGCTGCGGACGGATCATGAAAAAGTACATGAAACCAAATAAAACTACTAACCAGATAATCATACCGCCCCAGCCTGCTGCTGTGGATGCGGATGAAGTGGATGCTAAAATTGACATCTTCTCAGTTCCTCCTAAATTTAATAGACATTACAATACATAATACACAAAATAGGCTTTTTAGACAAGCACTTTGCCAAATTTTATGATTAATTTATTTTTAGCCATTCTGTTTTTCTTTCTCGCGGTTGATCTGTCCCATACCGTACAGCTTTTCTTCCTTATAAGAATGGAATCTGCCTTCATCGATGGCATCGCGGATCTCTTCCATCATTGTATTGTAAAAATACAGATTGTGGAGCACGCAGAGTCTCATACCAAGCATTTCTTTTGCTTTTAACAGGTGGCGCACATATGCCCTGCTGTAACGGCGGCAGGTCGGACAGCCGCAGCCTTCCTCGATCGGGCGCATGTCTTTTTCATATTTCTGATTAAAAAGATTGATCTTTCCCTGATTGGTGTATACATGACCGTGACGTCCGTTTCTGGTCGGATATACGCAGTCAAAGAAATCAACGCCGCGCTCTACGCCTTCTAAGATATTTGCCGGAGTACCGACGCCCATCAGATAGGTCGGTTTGTGAAGCGGCAGATAAGGCACCGTCTCATCCAAAATATGGTACATCTCCTCATGCGTCTCGCCGACTGCAAGTCCGCCGACTGCATAGCCGTCTAAATCCAATTCTGAAATACGTTTTGCATGATCGATACGGATATCCGAATAGATAGCGCCCTGATTGATTCCAAATAACATCTGATGACAGTTGACCGTTCCCTCCTCGGAGTTTAGCTGCTGCATTTTTGTTTTACAGCGCTCTAACCATCTGGTTGTACGCGCCACGGAAGCCTCCACATAACTTCTGTCTGCAAGTGCGGGAGCACATTCATCAAACGCCATTGCGATCGTAGAACCAAGGTTCGATTGGATCTGCATGCTCTCTTCCGGTCCCATGAAAATTTTTGCACCGTCAATGTGGGAATGGAAATAAACTCCCTCCTCCTTGATCTTGCGCAGCCCGGCAAGGGAAAATACCTGAAATCCGCCGGAGTCCGTAAGAATCGGACGGTTCCAGGACATGAATTTGTGAAGTCCGCCAACTTCGCGGATCAGCTTGTCTCCTGTGCGGACGTGCAGGTGGTAGGTGTTTGACAGTTCTACCTGACATTTGATCTGCTCTAAGTCCTCGGTGGATACAGCTCCTTTGATGGCAGCAACAGTGCCGACATTCATGAATACCGGGGTTTGTATATCACCGTGGACGGTGTGCAGGATTCCGCGTTTGGCGCGGCCTTCCTGTTTTAGTAGTTCGTACATTGTTTATAATCTCCTTTTTTCTTTATATGAAATGTGTAGCGAAACTCTGGTAAAGGCTGTGAGCGCATGGAAAGCTTTCCATGCGAATTTACTGTTTTGGAGAGTTTCGCTTTGGCTGTTTTTACATGTATGAAAATATCATCTGTCTTTACCGGATAATTGATCCAATAAATCAAAATAGTTCTCGAAGGTTTTGCGGCAGCAGGATGGGTTGTCTATCACGATTCCATCCACTTTCAAACCTAGGAGGGCAAATGACATGGCAACGCGGTGGTCTTCATAGGTTGACACAATGCCAGCGGACGGGATTCCTGGTTTTATTGTGATGGCATCCGGTTCTTCAGTACATGTGATTCCGCGTTTGGTCAGTTCCTCTGACATGGCATGGAGGCGGTCGCATTCCTGTCCACGGATATGTCCGATGTGGGTGATATGCACATCGGATTTGCAGAACGGTGCGATTGCAGCAAGAGTCAATGCCTGATCTGAAAAATCGTTCATATCGATCTCAATTCCTTTTAGTGTATCTTCAGCGGGTCCGGTCACTTCAATCCCGTCTGCTTTTTCTGTGACGGTACAGCCCATCTGTGCAAGCACATCCAAAAACTTCATATCGCCCTGGCTGTTGTCCTTATGCACATGTTTTACAAGTGCCCTGCCGCCTGTGATCGCAGCTGCCGCATAAAAATAACACGCTGCCGAAACATCCGGTTCGATCTGATAATGTTTTTTCTGATAGACGGCTTTCGGATCAATCCGATAATTTTTTCCGCCATATTTTACCTCCACACCCGCATCCGCTAACATTTTTCTTGTGATGCGGATATAGGAACCGTCTGTTTTCTCACTTGTGATGTGGATGTCTAATCCCTGCGGTATCATCGGTGAGATAAGCAAAAGTGCACTTAAAAACTGAGTGCTCTTGCTGATGTCAAGTGACAACTGCAGTGGGGTTCCATCTGCCTTTGTCTGATCTGTGTCAGCTTTTGGATTTCTCCGTCCACAAATCTTCACCGGCAGATGCCCTTCTGTTTCCAGATAAGTGATCTTCGTACCAACCCCGGTGAGCAGTGAAAATAACTCCTGCATCGGTCTTTTTTTCATCTGCTCTGAAGCTTCGATCGTATATTCCCCATCGGAAAAACCAAGCATTGCCGTCAAGAAACGTGCCGCTGTCCCGGCACTTCCAACATTGATCACTGCCTGTTTCTTGGGAATATTTCCACCACAACCTAAAACAGTAACCGCCTTTTCCGACTCATTGATATCTACCATAAAGCCCAAAGATACCAGACTCTCCAGAAAATGCCTTGAGTCATCAGAAAACAGCACTCCTTCTAACTTCACTTCACCATCCGATAAAGCTGCCATCAAAAGTGCACGGTTTGTCATGCTCTTAGATCCCGGCACATCCACCGTCCAGTCGACCGGTCTATCTAATCTTTTTACCTCATATTGTTCCTTCATATATTTTCATCCCTGCTATCAGTTTTCCTGCCTTTAAGCGCTTTTCCCATTTTAACATATTCCTGTTGTCACGAAAAGAGAAATCTTTTATAATGATTAAGATATATAATCTTATAATACATATTTTCAGGAGGAATATTTCATGGCTGGTTCATCATTCGGTACAATTTTTAAAATTACAACATGGGGCGAATCCCACGGGAAGGGACTCGGCGTTGTGGTGGATGGATGTCCTGCCGGACTGCCTCTTGATGAAAATGACATTCAGAAATTTTTAAACCGCAGGAAACCGGGTCAGTCAAAGTTTACCACCCCGCGGAAAGAAGATGACGCAGTCGAGATTTTATCCGGCGTGTTTGAGGGAAAAACAACCGGTACGCCGATCTCTCTTGCCGTGTACAATCAGAACCAGAAATCCAAAGATTACAGTGAGATTGCGTCCTATTACCGTCCGGGACATGCGGACTATACTTTCGACCAGAAATACGGTTTCCGCGATTACCGCGGCGGCGGACGTTCCTCCGGGCGCGAGACGATCGGACGTGTTGCAGCCGGTGCGATCGCTGTCAAAATATTAAACCAGCTCGGCATCACATTTTTGACTTACACTCGTTCCATCGGGCCGATCAGTATTTCATCACAGAATTTTGATGCCGCACAGATCAATGAAAATCCGCTCTACATGCCGGATGCCGACGCTGCGGAAAACGCAGAAAATTATTTAAATGCCTGCATCGCCGAACAGAATTCCTCCGGTGGTGTTGTGGAATGTATCATCCAAGGTGTTCCCGCCGGACTTGGCGATCCTGTCTTTGAAAAATTAAATGCGAATCTCGCAAAAGCAGTCATGTCGATCGGTGCAGTAAAAGGTTTTGAGATCGGTGACGGATTTGACGTTGCAAAAGCAACCGGAAAAAACAATAACGACGCCTTCCGCATCGGTGCTGACGGCAGGCCGGTCAAAACGACCAACCATGCCGGAGGTATTTTAGGCGGAATGAGCGACGGAAGTGACATTATCCTGCGCGCCGCGATCAAACCTACACCATCCATCGCTGCCCCCCAGCAGACTGTCAATAAAGATGGGGAAGAAATTGATGTGAGCATCAAAGGACGCCATGATCCGATCATCGTTCCACGCGCCGTGGTCGTTGTGGAGTCCATGGCTGCCGTAACTCTTGTGGATGCCCTTTTTACAAATATGAGCGCAAGGATGGATTCTCTTGAAATGTTTTATCAACACTAATACTTTATAATTCATAGGACGTAATTTCCTATGAAGATTCGGGGTGTCAAAAGGTGGCTCACAACTTAGCTGCTGGCAAATTGCACAAAGCCGGGACTGTTTTTGTGACTTTAGTAGAAAATTAGTAAATCTTAGTATGCCTGTCTATTTACAGTAATGTTCTGCCACGGACGGCAGAACAAGGCTTCACGAGCCATGGAAGGCTCGTTGAATGCCGTTTACGTCACTCTGTGAAAAACTGATTCAGGCATACTTAGTTTTTCTTATTTTCGGACAACGGAACAAAACAAGTTCGGTTTTGTGCAATTTGACAGACCCAAAATTGAAAACCACCTTTTGACACCCGAATCCTATGAATCTTATGAATTATAAAATGCCGTCCATTCCTGGTCGGCATTTTTTGTTATTCTTATGTAAGTAAACTAAGTATCATCTGGGCAGTCTCTGTCAGTCCCGTCCCGTTATCCATACTTCTCTTTTGCATATAGCGATGAGCTTCCTCCTCTGTCAGGTTGTTACGTTCCATCAAGAGTGCTTTTGCTTCACTGATCAGATTCATCTCTTTCTCCGACCGCTCCTTCGGTTTTTGTCTTGCCTTTTTCCGTCTGCGTGTAATCGTGTATTCCATCATTTCAACGGTCTGGAGCAGTTCATTGATCTTTAGCGGTGTCGATAAACAGACCAGATTTTCCACATCACGCTCACCACAGTTTCCCGGTGATGCCACGAGCAGCATTTCAAACTGAGGGGGGAGATATTCATGTAATTCCGTATACATCATATCCACAAAACGGTAACCACATACCATGATCCCTCCGTCCAGTTCATTTGCATTCTGTAAAGCCTGGGCGCCTGTCGTGCAGACGGCATCCACATGATGACCGTTCTGCATCAGGATCTTTTTGATATTACGCGCAGTATCCTGTTTCGGAAATGCAACGATAATGTTTGTCAAATCTTTTCCCCTTCATTCCTATATCAGATTTTATACAGGTAATTATTGATCTCCCAATCGGAAACCTGCGCACGATAATCTGCCCATTCCGATTTTTTGGCCTCAATATATTTTTCCGTCGCGTGTCTGCCCAGCACGTTCTGTAAATATTCGTCTTTTTCAAATTCTGCAAGTGCCTCTCCAAGGTCAGCCGGAAGTTCCTCGATACCGAGTTTATTTTTCTGTGACATACGCATCTCAAAAACATTTTCCGTCACTGCTGCCGGCGGCTCAATCTGATTCCGGATACCATCAAGTCCTGCCTGCAAGCACACAGCAAGTGTCAGATACGGGTTGGCTGCGGAGTCCGGACATCTGAGTTCTACCCTTGTACCCTCGCCTCTTGTAACCGGAATACGGATGAGCGGACTGCGGTTTGTCACAGACCATGCAATATAGATTGGTGCCTCATATCCCGGAACCAGACGCTTATAGGAGTTGACAAGCGGATTGGTGATTGCTGCCATTCCTTTCATATGTTTCATCAGACCACCAATAAACCAGTATGCTTCTTTGCTGAGTCCTAACTCGCCGTCCGGATCGTCAAAAATATTTTTTCCGTCCTTGCAGAGTGACATATTCACATGCATACCGGAACCGTTGATTCCAAATTTCGGCTTTGGCATAAAACTTGCAAACATTCCATGACGTTTTGCGATCGTTTTGACAGCCAGTTTAAATGTCATGATATTGTCTGCTGTTTTGACCGCCTCATCATAACGGAAATCGATCTCATGCTGTGCCGGTGCAACCTCATGATGGGAAGCTTCAATCTCATATCCCATATCCTCTAACGTCAGCACCATATCACGTCTCGCATTTTCACCAAGATCGATCGGTCCAAGATCAAAATATCCGGCACGCTCCGTGCTGATCGTGGTCGGCTGCCCATCCTCATCCTGATTAAACAGGAAAAATTCACATTCCGGTCCGACATCAAAACGATATCCCATCTGCGTTGCATCTTCCACTGCCTTCTTTAAGATATAACGTGGATCACCCTCAAAAGGTTTTCTGTCCGATGTATAAACATCACAGATGATCCTTGCAACCTTTCCCTGCTGCGGACGCCACGGGAAAATTACAAACGTGTCAAGATCCGGATACAGATACATATCCGACTCCTCGATACGGACAAATCCCTCAATGGACGAACCGTCAAACATACATTCATTACTTAATGCTTTCTCTAACTGACTGGACGTGATCGCCACATTCTTTAAAGTTCCAAACATATCCGTAAACTGCAGACGGATAAATTCCACATCCTCTTCCTCTACCATATTAAAAATATCCTGTTTCGTATACCTGCTCATCAAAAATCACTCCTTCTTCATATACTGCAACACTTTATCGTAAGCCATCGGCCCTCCAAATAAATCGAGTGCGCTTCCAATGGTCACATTCAATCTGTTATTCCCCAGTTTCTTCAGTTCCAAAAGGTCTTCAAAACTGCCAACGCCCCCGGCATAAGTGACCGGTATCTTTCCCCATTCGCCGAGCATCTTTACCAGTTCCTTTTCAATCCCTTTTGCTTTTCCTTCGACATCCACAGCATGGATCAAGAATTCATCACAATAGGATGAAAGTTCGTCCAATAGTACGGTGCTGACCTCTTCATCTGTAAACTCCTGCCATCGGTCTGTCACTATATAATAGGTATCTTCTTTTTTTCTGCAGCTTAAATCAAGCACTAAACGCTCCCGTCCCACTGCAGCATTTAAGCGTTTTAAATTATCATAATTGATCTTTCCATCCCGGAACACATACGAAGTAACGATCACATGACTCGCTCCGGCATCCAGAAACTCTTTTGCATTTTCCGCTGTAACTCCACCACCGATCTGAAGTCCGCCGGGATATGCCCGCAGTGCATGTTCTGCCTGTTCACGCGTCGCTTTGTAATACTCACTGCTCACCGGATTCAAAAGAATAATATGCCCTCCTTTGATTCCTTCTTTCTGATACAGCTTTGCAAAATAAGCGGCATCCTGCTCCGCCACAAAATTCTCCGTTGCCTGGTCTCCGGCATCCTTTAAACTTCCACCAACAATCTGTTTAACTTTTCCGTTATGGATGTCGATACAGGGACGAAACTCCATAATTTTCCCCCTTTTTCTTCTCTTCTTTTTTCACAGAATAACGTATTTTATCTGTGATGTTCTCTTTTATTTAGGTAAAAAATGGGCGACGTATGCCTGTGCTCTGGCCCCGTCGCCTAAAGCCATCATATCACACATCAAATCATTTGTGAACCATAATTTCTATAAGGTTTTTTCGCACGTTTTATTATTATTTCTAATATATATCTATTTTTATAAATTCACACTTATATCTCATTGACAGAGTATTTTTTTTTTGCTATGATACAGAAACTAATATATCTTTTTCATACAATTCAATAAGAAGAAAGTGAGGAAAATAAAATGGGAACAATTATTGGTGAAGGTATTACTTTTGATGATGTGTTATTAGTTCCACAGTATTCAGAAGTTACACCAAACATGATTGATCTGACAACGCATCTTACAAAAAAGGTCGTTTTAAATATTCCTATGATGAGCGCTGCCATGGATACCGTTACAGAACACAGAATGGCCATTGCAATGGCAAGACAGGGCGGTATCGGTATTATCCACAAAAACATGTCGATCCAGGCACAGGCCGATGAGGTAGATAAGGTAAAGCGTTCTGAAAATGGCGTTATCACGGATCCATTTTACCTTTCCCCGGATCATACATTACAGGATGCCGAAGATCTGATGCGCAAATTCCGCATCTCCGGTGTGCCGATCTGCGAAGGTGGCAAATTAGTCGGTATCATCACAAACCGTGATTTAAAATTTGAGACAGATTTTACCAAAAAGATCAGTGAAAGCATGACTTCCGAGAATCTGATCACAGCTCCGGAGGGCATCACTTTAGAGGAAGCAAAAAAGATCCTCGCAAAAGCAAGAAAAGAAAAACTTCCGATCGTAGATAAGGATTTTCACTTAAAAGGACTGATCACGATCAAAGATATTGAAAAACAGATCAAATATCCGCTCTCTGCCAAAGACGAGTTAGGCCGTCTGCTCTGCGGTGCCGGTGTCGGTATCACAGGAAATATGATGGAACGTGTAGAAGCTTTAGTAAAAGCGCATGTTGATGTGATCGTTGTTGACTCCGCACATGGACATTCCAAAAATATATTAGAGGCAGTCAAAAAGATCAAAACTGCCTACCCGGATCTGCAGGTCATCGCAGGAAACGTTGCTACCGGTGATGCAACACGCGATCTGATCAAAGCAGGTGCTGACGCAGTCAAAGTCGGTATCGGACCTGGTTCTATCTGTACCACCCGTATCGTTGCAGGTATCGGTGTTCCTCAGGTTTCCGCTATCATGGACTGCTACAACGCTGCAAAAGAGTTCGGTGTTCCGATCATTGCAGATGGTGGTATCAAATATTCCGGAGACATGACAAAAGCTCTCGCTGCCGGTGCCAATGTATGTATGATGGGCAGCATGTTTGCAGGATGTGACGAAGCTCCGGGTACTTTTGAACTGTATCAGGGAAGAAAATACAAAGTATACCGCGGTATGGGATCTCTTGCAGCCATGGAAAACGGCAGTAAAGACCGTTACTTCCAGGAAGGAGCAAAGAAACTTGTTCCGGAAGGCGTTGAAGGACGTGTTGCATACAAAGGTTCCGTGGAAGACACTGTATTCCAGTTAGTCGGCGGTATCCGTTCCGGTATGGGTTACTGTGGCTGCCCGACCATCGAGGACTTAAAAGAGAAGAGCAAATTCGTTAAGATCTCCGCAGCAGCTCTCCGTGAGAGTCATCCACATGACATTCACATCACCAAAGAGGCTCCGAATTACAGTATTGACGAATAATCCTCTTTCCGATATAATATATGGTAAATTTTAAACATTCCGGTGCTATTTTTGTTATAGTGCCGGAAAATTTTATATTTTAATGAGGTGAAATTTCGTGGACGCAAGTGCCATATCACAGATTATTTTTCTAATTATTTTATTAATTTTCTCTGCTTTTTTTTCATCCGCAGAGACGGCTCTTACGACCGTAAATAAAATCCGGATGCGTACACTCGCAGATGACGGAAACAAACGCGCCGAACGGGTACTTCGTATTACAGACGACTCCCACAAGATGCTCAGCGCGATCTTAATCGGCAACAATATCGTCAATCTCTCCGCCTCCTCACTGGCAACCACGCTTGCAATCAAGCTTTGGGGCAGCGTCGGCGCAGGTATTGCAACCGGTATCCTTACGTTTCTGATCCTCGTCTTTGGTGAGATTTCTCCAAAAACTTTTGCGACACTTTATGCGGATCAGATTTCGATCGCCTATTCCGGTATCATCGGTTTTCTTATGAAAATACTGACTCCTGTGATTTTTCTGGTAAATCAGTTTTCCATGGGCTTTTTATTTTTACTGCATGTGGATCCAAAGGCAAACAACAATCAGATGACAGAGGAAGAACTCCGTACCATCGTGGATGTCAGCAAAGAAAACGGTGTCATCGAATCAGAAGAACATGAGATGATCAACAATCTGTTTGATTTTGGTGATGCGCAGGCAAAGGAAGTTATGATTCCAAGACCTGATATGACTTTTGCAAATGTAAATAATACTTATGACGAACTGATTGATATTTTTCAGGAAGACAAATTTACCAGACTTCCTGTCTATGAGGATACGACCGATAACGTCATCGGTATCCTGAACATGAAAGATCTTCTCCTCTGCAAGGACAAGGAGCATTTTTCCGTGCGGGATATCATGCGTGAACCTTATTTTACTTTTGAGCACAAAAATACCGCAGAACTTTTTATTGAGATGCGTAAGTCATCTATCTCCCTTGCAATCGTACTTGACGAGTACGGTGCAACTGCCGGTCTTATCACGCTTGAGGATCTCTTAGAGGAGATCGTGGGTGAGATCCGTGATGAATACGACACGGATGAAGAAGATCCGATCCTGCCGCTTAATGACCGCGAATTTATCGTTTCCGGTTCCACCAACCTGCAGGATCTCTGCGATGAGTTAGATCTTAATTTCAGTTCCGAAGATTATGATACGATCGGCGGATATCTGCTCGGTCTCTTAGATCATCTGCCGGAAAAAAATGAGATCATCATCACAGATGACAATGTGCTTCTCCGCGTCGAACAGATGGACAAAAACCGGATTGAGAAAGTTTACATAAAAAAACCGGACTTTCCACCGGATGAATCAGACAAACAATAAACAATAGAAAGAAACGGATATAAAAATACCGGCCTGCAGCCTCAGATTTTATCTGATTTTGCAAGCCGGTATTTTTTATCCTTCTTATTTCGGTTTTTATTCAATATCGCACAGATCGCTTCCTGCCTCAGAACGGAACCGGAATGCATCCTCTACTCCATGATAGGAAATGGAAAAACTTCCCTCCATATCCAGATAGGAATGCGCTGCTGCGATCGCGTCTAAAAATTCTGCAATATTTTCCAGAAAACCTTCTGCACATTCCGGTGAACTGCACGCTTCTTCCTCTACCTTTTCGTCAATATACAGACGAAGCGTAAAATCATCCATGTCGCTCTCATTGTCCACTTCCGCTTTCTGTAAATAGGAATTGGTGCAATTCTTAAACAGATTGCTTACATAAGATGCCGTAGAAGAAATCCGTGACTGCGAAATATCCTCCGCCTCTAAATATATCTTGTAACTGATTTTTAAACTGTTGTCTGCCATTTTCTCTTTCTCCCGTTTTTTATTTATACTTATATCACATTTTGTAAAATGGATCGGTATATCTTTGTTATTTCTTTGTAGTGACTGCTTTTACCTTAGACCAGCCCGAATAGATCTTTTTGGATTTTCCGTTCATTTTTACAGTCTTATAGGTGCGGACGCGTATGTAATATTTCTTTTTTGCTTTTAATTTTGTGACGTCCAGTTTTACCTTTTTGGTATTATTGACGTTCTTTGCCACAACCGACTTTTTGAATTTCGCATCCACTGCATACTGGATCTGGTAACCGCTTGTCTGTTTTGCCTGCTTCTTCCAGGACACCGAAAATGCTTTTTTCTTTGCCTTTACACTGGAAATGGCGGTTCCTTTCGGTATGATCTGAAATGTTTTCTGGTATTTTCCGGTGTAATCACCTTTCATTTCAATCGTGACCGTATAGATACCGGCATTTTTCCGCCCGGACGGCTTCTTTATTTTATAATCCGTTCCCTCTTTTAACTTCTTTCCAGCACTGTTTGTCACTTTTACCGCCGGCATATGGGACTTACCGTCATAGGTATAGGAAGTCTTTGAGAGCTGGACCATCTTTACTTTCGGAAGGGTTCGTACCGTTTCCGTCTTTCCACAGACGCTGCATTTCCGTTTCACTTTTCCGCTCTCTCTGTACTCACTCCACTTATGACCGGCTGCCGGAATTACTTTCTGTGCCACAAGCACTGTTTTACACACACTGCAATGACTTCCTTCCGTAAGACCGGTCGTCTCACAGGCTGCTGCTACCGCTGCATCTTTTACCGGTGTATGCCCTGTTGCCGGAATCACTGTCTGTTCTGTCAATATTTCCCCACAGACACTGCAGTGGCTTCCCTCTGTGAGACCGGTCGTCTCACAGGATGCTGCTACCGCTGCATCTGTCACAATTGTATGACCTTCTATCGGGATTTTTCCAGGATCTGTCTGCGTAGCTCCACTATCTAATGTACATACCGGCAAATACCCCTCCCAATAATCTTCTTCTGTATGACATGTTTTCGACCAGTTGCTGTATGTATCATAAAACTCATCACTTTTCACAAAAAAATTATAATAATAACCATCACTCTGGTCATCCCATGTACAATCCACATTATACCAGGAGCTACATATTTTTACTTTATTCCATTCATGGTTGGAACTCGTCACCACCGCCGTATCGATTCCTGAGCCATTGCACATCATTGCAAATGACTGGGCATATCCGGCACAGACAGTCTTATCCGTACAGAAAACGCTGTACACAGACTGTGAATATTCTGTACTCTCCGTTGCAAAATCGCTATTCACAAGAGCCTGATTATAATACACTTTTTCACAGATCAGATCATGTATCTTTTTAACCTTTTCATAATCTTTACTGCATTGATCGATCTGCTCCTGCCAGGCATCCACCTGTTCCTTTACTTTTTCCGTCTTTTCCATCCGGTCTGTACCGTTTTCAAACGCAGGATAAATACCGAATACCAGAGAAATTGTATCATTTGAATATGAAATTGTATAAACTGTCGCATTCAAAAAATAATATTGTGGATTTGAATACCGAAACATCAACAGTACATTTTTCTGCTGTGCCTTCGCAAGTGTGCTTCCAGAAATTGCCTGCATCCGATATGCCCCCGACTTTGTCGTCACAGCATCCGTTTCCGTCGTCAGGTACTTTTCACAGATGACATCTAAGGCATTCCAGTACGCTTTTTCTTCGTCCGATAACTGATCATAAAAGTAATCGCTTCCATACTTGTTCCAGTCGTCCGCTGCTATGTCTGCCGTTCGAAGCAAAGACTGTTCGGCAATATCACTTTCTTCTATGGATTCATAATCCTCGTCAGCCGCCTCTTCGGTTTCTTCCTCAAATACAAGCCGTCCTGTCGGCAATTCCATATCCGTTAGGACTTCATCCGCATAAATGCTGTTGTTTTTTTCTGAAAATGCAAATATCAGACTGCAAAAAATTACCGTCAATATTTCTATTTTTAATTTTGCTCTTTTCATAACATCCTTATCCTTACCTGCCGCTCATTTATCAGTCACAATCTTCTTCCCTGATTTTAAGAAAACTGTTCATTTTTCATGGCACTTTATGTCCATTATACCTTCCCGCCCGTCATCAAACAAGTCTTATCCACCATATCCTTTGTATTTTTCCCCGATCTTTTCTGTCAGGATTCTGCGATCAGTTCCGAAAGCGGTGCAAATGTATATCCCATCTCCTCCCATTTTGTCAAAAGTTCATCTAAGATCTCCCCATTCGTCTTTGAAGTGCTGTGCAGCAAAACGATTGCTCCCGGATGGATCCTAGTCAGCAGTTTATCAAATGCTTCCTCCTTCGTCGGCTGGTTATCGACATTCCAGTCCACATAGGCAAGGCTCCAGAAAAATGTATTGTATCCGAGTTCTTTTGCCATCTTTAGATTTTCCGTGCTGTATTTTCCCTGTGGCGGACGGTAATATTTGATCATTTCTTTGCCCGTGATCGACTGGTATAACGATGCGACATCATCGATTTCCTTTTGGAATGAAGCCAGCTCCGATATGGATGACATATCCGGGTGATGATAAGTATGATTGCCAACGGCATGCCCCTCTTCCTCCATGCGCTTTACGATATCCGGCGCTGACTCAAGGAAATGTCCCACGACAAAAAAGGTCGCTTTTGCATTGTGTTTCTTTAATGCATCCAGGATCGGTTCTGTATTTCCATTTTCATACCCGCAGTCAAAGGTCAGGTAAATTGTCTTTTTATTTTTATCGCCCACATACCATGCGTTGTATTTTTTTAATTCATCCGTTGTCACATTGCCGGTCGGCTGGGTTCCCTCCGCTCCAAAGCCCAGTCCCCAGTTATCTGCCTGATTCTGGACAAACACTGTCTCCACTGTTTTTTTCATCTGCTGTTTCTGCAGCGAACCTGCGCCCCAGCCTAAAAAGAACATAAAAACAAACAGTGCCGTCACTTTTAAAATTTTCTTTTTGTTATGGTTCATGTTTTTCCCTTCCATCCCGATTATTGATATTGCATAACATCTACGCATCGCAATCATGCATGAATACTATACTTTACAATATTTCTTTTTGTATTATATGTGGGAAGGCGCATGTACCATGCCCGGAAATATTGATCCGGAAAATCTGTTACAAAAAAAGTACTGTATACTGACATTTTTATTTTTGTCACATACAATACTTTTCTTATCTGTATTCTTTTAAAAATTCTCTGCTCAGACTGCAATGCAAATCTTTTCTTTGCCCTTACTCATAGCGCAATGCATCGATGACTTCCATCTTTGAAGCCTTGTTCGCCGGATAATATCCGAAAAATACACCGGTCAGCATAGAGAAGAACAGTGAAAGCATGATCGCCGTTACAGAAGGATGCACCGTCATAATAATATAATTTGCATACTGAGAGTACATATTCTGAATGACAAATCCTGCCACTTTTCCAAGCAGTGCCCCGATTCCTATACCAATCAGTATACCGATGATACCTCCGATCAGACAAAGCATGATCGCCTCTATGACAAACTGCATACGGATGGTACGTCTTTTGGCACCAAGCGCCATACGGACACCGATCTCTCTTGTACGCTCCGTGATGGACACCAGCATGATATTCATAACGCCGACACCACCCACGATCAGTGAAATCGCTGCAATACCGGAAACCGCGATCGTGATCACGTTGAGTACCGTATTGATCATGCCAAGATCAGATGCCATATTGTATGCACTGACGTGGAAATTTTTGTTGTTTGCATACATCTCATCAAAATAAGATAAAACATCCGTTGTTGCCTGATTGACATCTGCAAGAGGATCGATCATAAGATTAAAATAATCATAACCAGTCCTGTCAGTCCCCTGCAGTTTAAAACAGGTCTGAAGAGGGATCATCAATTCTGTTACACGGTCTTTTTCCGGTATGGACGTGTCCACTTTTCCAAATAATGCTTGGTTATATACATAAACGCCAACTACAACAAAATCAAAAATTCCGCCATCCGATGTTGCAACAGAAAGTGTTTCACCGATCGGATCTTTACCTGCAAAGTATCTCTCTGCCATCGTATCTGCAATCAGGCATACTCTCTTTTTCCCCTGATTATCTGCCTTTGTCAGATTTCTTCCGGCATGCATTTCCAGTTTCATATACTCTAAATATTCCGGTGTGATACCATCAATATTGACATTTGCATAATTCTTGGAATCAGCATCATCTTTAATGGTTCCTGAACCAAGATAGTTCTGTGCTGCAACACCTGTTACCTCATCCGGATATTTTTCAATCAATCCATCGATCATATCCTGTGTGACATAATCGCTGTCTGTCATATCCGGCTGTTCCCAGGTAGCCCAGTCTTCATCATTTTCTGGATAACGTGCCTCGACATACGCCTGTACCATATTTCCACCAAGTGAATTCATGGTTGCCGTCAGCGTACTCTGTATGGAACCACCGATCGTCGTGATAATGATCACCGAACTGATACCGATGATGATTCCAAGCATCGTCAGAAGCGAACGCATCTTGTTGCTGGAAATACTCGTGATTGCCTCTTTGATATTTTCCCAAAACATTAATGTTCACCTCCATTATCTGCCACGATCTGTCCATCTAACAGAGTAACGATACGCTCTGTCTCCTGCGCGAGTTCCTGGGAGTGTGTGATCAGGACAATTGTTTTTCCCTGCTCCTCATGAAGCTTATGGAATAAGTCCATGACCATATGTCCTGTCTTAGAATCAAGTGCTCCGGTCGGCTCATCCGCAAGAATGATCGCCGGATCATTGATCATTGCCCTTGCAATTGCAACACGCTGTTTCTGACCACCGGAAAGCTCATTCGGTCTGTGATCCGCACGGTCTTCCATTCCTACCATTTTAAGCATTTCCATGGCATGTTCTTTTCCGTTTTTGGAATGTTCTTCTCCATATAGTAATGGAACCATAACATTTTTTAATGCATTGGCTCTCGGAAGGAGATTAAAGTTCTGAAATACAAAACCAATCCTGCGGTTTCTGATCGCACTCCGTACTTCATCCGACATTCCATTGACATCCTGTCCCTCCAGATAATAATTTCCCTGTGTCTGGCGGTCGAGGACTCCTATAATATTCATAAGTGTACTCTTACCGGAACCGGATTCACCGACGATGGAAACAAATTCCCCTTTATTTACGGTAAGGTTGATTCCATGTAAAATTTCAAGTTCATTTGGTTTTCCCAAATAATATGTCTTAACGATATTTTCCATTCGGATTACTGGTTCACTCACTACTCATTTCCCTCCACGCTGGTGCTCATACCTTCTGCATCTGAGGTTTCATCTGTAGATGCGCCTGTTCCCATATCCTGCTCGGAATACATCTGTTCCGGTGTAAACTGCTGTCCTTCTGTCACCGTTCCGGAGTAATCATAAATTAATTTATCTCCTTCTGCCAGATCTCCACCGGTTACTTCCGTATAGTAATCTACTTCTTCACCAACTGTGATATTCTTCTTCACCGCTGTAGCAGAACCGTCTGCATTTGCCTCTGCAACAAGTACGTATGTATTTCCGTCATCATCCGTCTTGACAAGATCATAAGGAATCGCTAATACTTCACCTTTTTCCTTGATCATGACTTTTGCTTTTACTTCCATACCGACAAGTAATTCTTTGTTATCTAAAGATATCTCTACGGAATATCCTCCGGATGTTGTCTGTCCGTCAGATCCCGTGGACTGTCCTTTGACACGTACCACTCTGGTCACAGTTCCATTAATGGTCTCATCTCCCATGGCATCCGCTGTTACAGTTGCTTTCATTCCCTCTTCAATCTTTAAAATATCGGCTTCTTCCACAGTTGCAACCATTTTTAAAGAACTGGTATCCTCAATTGTTACAAGTGCTGTTTTAGAATCTGCATTGACATCGCCGACAGAAACATTGACCGCCGTCACAACCCCGCCGCAAGGTGCTGTGATGTTACAATCTGCTAACTGTTCTTTTAAATCTGTCAGTTTATCTTTGGATGTCGAATCTGTTGTTTTATATTTGTCCAGTTCTACGGCAAGCTGTGCGTCCGCAATCGCACGGTTTGTAGTCTCAAGAACTTTCTGGTAATCTTCCTCAGCAGTAGTAACTGCTTTCTGTGCAGCTAACAAAGACTGAAATTCTGCATCCGATTTATCTTCACTCTTATCCCACATAATACTCTGTGCGTTATAAGCATCCTTTGCATCATCAATTGCTTTCTGTGCAGCTGCTAGCTGTGTCTGCTGATCTTCTTTTGCACGACTGACTGTTTCTGCTGTCTGCTGTGAATTAATACTGTCTGTCGCATTTGTATCAGACATATTTTTTTCGAGATCCGCAATCTGATCCTGAATCGTAGAGGAATCTAATGTACATAATACATCTCCCTCTTTTACAATATCTCCGACCTGAACATTAACTGCTGTGATTTCTGCTAACGCTTTTGAAGTTGCATTATTCTTCGTGATACCCGATACAGTACCTTTTAATGAAATCGTATCAGATAAATCTCTCTTCTGTACCGGCTCCACCTCTACTGTATTGACTGCTGTTGCTACCTGGCTTGTCATTTTCTTTACTGAACTTCCAATGATCGCAGCTACAACGACCAGAACCACAAGCACAATAATAACTACTTTTTTCTTTCCCTTTTTCGGTTTTGTCTTGTCACCCATTTTTATTTCTCCCTTTTCTTAATTCGATTTACGGTGATTGTATCATTATCCATTTGCCAAAAAAAGGCACTTAAGCAAATATTAAGAAATCTTAAGTTTTCCATCCGTAAATCTTTCTTTTTTGTATTACTGTAATAATACAGTAGTTTTGTTGGAGTGTCAAGACATTTTTCGTATTTGGTATAATTTTGCATACCAGTTTTCCCTGTCTTTTAGAATCTACCGTATTCTTTCATCGTATCATGTGCAAAACCGTCACATGATCCAATTCACCGTTCGTCAATCATGCAAGCATGTTGACTCACTTGCGTTCATTATATCCCGAAAACAGAGCATCATTTCCCGTGTCAGACTAAGTCCCTCCGAATCATCCGGGACATCCTCAAAATCAACCCATTCTGCGCAGGCAAGTTCCTCCTCATCCAGTCTCATCGCATCTCCCTCATCATCCAGTTCACAAAAATAGCCAAGAAGAAGATTGCTGTCAAATCCCCAAGGCTGACTCTTGTAATAACGGATATTTTTTACGGAAAGCCCAACCTCTTCCTTCACTTCCCTCGCCACCGTTTCCTCCGCAGTTTCACCGATTTCGGTAAATCCGGCAATCAGTGCATATCTTTTATATTCACGGTTTGCATATTTTGTCATGAGGATTTTTCTGCCGTTTGTCACGCCCACGATCACTGCCGGTGCTATTTTCGGGAAAACCATGTTGTTACAGTCCGGACATGAAAGCATCCGGAGTTTTTCACTATGTACCAGTTTATGCCCACATCTCCCACAATAAACATTATCGCGGTACCAGACATACAGATGCCATGCGGTCGCAGCTGCAAGCACCCGCTCTTTCGGCTGCATGGTGCGTGTCTCAAACATTTTATAGTATACAAATCCCGGCACCTCTATCCCTTCCCCCGGATCTGTCAGAAAATAATCATCCTCCCCGATGGAAAAAAGATAAACGCATACAGGGATTTCCTTTCCCATCCAACGACAGATTTCAGAAAGTTCTTTATAGGTCAGATAACACACCTGACCATCATTTTTTGCCAGAATATAGTTATCTTTAAAGATCATAAGAAAACTGTCTGCCTGTGGTACCTTTTTGTGATATTCATTACTAAGATGCATCGGAAATATATCCTGAATCATTGTATTTTTCTCCTTTATCTGCATTTATTCTGACAGAACCTGAAACAAATCACACCTAAAATCTAATCTTCTTTGTGCCATCATTCAAAAAACGGATGATATTTCGCTTTGAAATACCATCCGGCCTGTCATATTATTTAACCTTTTTTAATATGTTTATGTGTAAACAGATGATCCTGGCAATATTCATAATTGCCGTCACACTTTGAACAGAAACGGAACTCTAAATTCGGATCATCAAGTTCTGTCCTGCCACAAATCGCACATTTGTGCTTGGTAATGCCGGAACCCGGTCTGGGTTGACGCATCTGGGACTTGAACTGCTGTCTCCTGTGTATTTCATGCGGCGAATAACGTTTGAAATTCCGCGTTGAAAAGAAGAAAATGATAAAATTGAGCAGGGACATAAAGATTGCCACTCTGCCGGCCCATCCACTGACAATAAACTCATAAAGCGTCAGTACCGCATAAACAATCGCCATCCATTTCATCTTGATTGGGATAATGAAGTAAAGCATTACCTGCATATCCGGATACATCACGGCAAATGCAAGAAAAATGGACATATTGATATAGTTTGTGGAAAATCCCGACGCAATCGAATAAGATAACTGTGCCGCCAGTGCAGGCATCTGCGAAATTACAGATGCATTCATTGCATAATAAATTGCCTGATAATTCTTCATGAATTGTTCATCAGGTTTTATCGTCATCAATGTCACATCTTTGCCATTATCTAACATCCTATCATCCCCTTTTGTGTCTCCATAATACAATAAATCATGTTCTTTGACAATATACTTTTAGTACATAATGGGTGTAAAAATATGGGCAAATTGACAATTTTTTCCTATAGGCTGACAATATATTTTATATAATCATATCAACAGAATAATGCCCTTCATAGTAAAGGTCAAATCCTTCGCCCCACGCCAAATACAGCGCCGCTCATTTGCGGCGCTTGCTATAACACTCAGCCGGAAGATCTTTTGACCATGGCATAAGACTCTCTAACTCTTTTTCGTCGACACTTCCGTCGATACGGATGATCTCAAGCAGTTCGGTTAATAGATGCTTTACGTAGTAGTAAACATTCAGACCATTTGCCCGGGCTGTTTCGGTAATGCTGTAGATCATTGCACTTGCCTGTGCACCACGTACTGTGTTCAGCGTCATCCAGTTCTTACGGCCGATCGTAAAGGTTCTCAGTGTGTCACGCGTCGAATTATAGTTCCCATCTACCGCAGCTTTACCGCAGATTAAATCCGGCATTTCCTTCATATCATCTATCTTAACGTGCTGTTCTTTACGGCACGTTTTTATCTGCCCTATTGACCATTCCCATCTTTTCCCATATAGTCTTTTCGTAACCAATAAAAAAAGAGAAAGAACTGCTCTCAACAAAAAACACCAAAATCCTCCTTGAGGACCAGTGTGTAGTCTGATATAATAATCATGGTTTTTAACCATGGTCTCAGAATACACGACTTGTCACGGAGGGTGCTCTGGGACCTTTTTCTTTCTGTAAACTAATGACAGTATACAGATCATTCCAGAGACAGGCAAGCAGATCAGTATTATGCTAATTTAGGGAGTCAACAACAACTCCCCCCATTGATTTATCAAACTGCTGCATTACCTCCACGGTGTTAAACTTAGGAAAAATATCCAAACTGCAATATACTGCAGGCTCATCTCTTGCCATTAACGCCTCCTACACCTACTCAAAGCCAGCCGTCGTTCTTCCAAGAATCATCAGTGGTTCTGTGAACAAAGCCAGCATTGCAGCTATAAAACGCTACTTTTCTAAAATAAAAATCCTTCTTGGTCTCCTGATGCTATGAGAAATAATTATATTTCTCCAAATTCAAATTGTCTTATCTTATTTTCTGTTTCCTCAATATCCTCACTGTATAATTTATTAATCTGAGTATATTCGGTCAAATATTTATCACCAAATCTTGCAACCAGACATTCATATATCCCCTTCAAATATACAGAATTCTCACCGTACTCTCCAATTAACTTTTGTTTTGCTATAAGATAGTTCCTCTCAGCATCTTCATATTTACCTTCCCCCATTTTAGCAATTTCAAACTTTATATTTCCTATCAGTATGTATATCCGAACTTCCTGCCTCAAATCATAGAATTGATTATTCTCTTCCATTTTTAATAATGCCTTATTAATATACTTTAGCGCTAATGTGTAATTCTTTTGGCAATAGCAATTAAGTGCACAAATATACCAAGTATGTTGTAATGTTTCCGTAAAATCTTGTGGTAAATCAATTCTACTTTTAATTGCTCGGACTATTTCAGAGCTTTGTATTTCCCCAAATAATAATATTTCCAATTCTGCCTGAACATTTATTGAACTACAATAATCTTTACTGCATTTATTAAGTTTTTGTAATCGTATCTCATTGGCCTTTAAAATGATCCGATATGCATCTTCATACAAATAAATATCCTTAGCCAATAGCCCTACATTAAAAGCAGATAGCATCCATGATATTAATAAATCCTCCTTTTCGCAATCATCCTTACATTCTCTATAAAGTTCTTCCTTAATTTTACAGCATTCAATGTATACGTCCAATG